>Ga0101944_10000402_pt1 | contig 130113 bp, 124 predicted proteins | sample DewCreD2012metaG_FD_75245 | JGI IMG/M metagenome (GOLD analysis project Ga0101944, IMG submission 75245) | Hot spring sediment bacterial and archeal communities from British Columbia, Canada, to study Microbial Dark Matter (Phase II) - Dewar... ...
GTGGGGAGCAGTCAGAACGTGACCTTCCCGGGCGTGAAGGGCGGACCGGTGGTGGTGTACAGCGACAACGGCGCCAAGATCGTGGCATCGCTGTACGAGTTGAAACGGACGGGCAATAGCGAGGCGTGGACGGGACAGACCACCATGATGGGCTTGCCGTGGACGCAGTTATCGGACACCTACGTCATCCCGCGCTACAACTACACCCTGCAGGACCTGCTGCCGTTCATCATTTTTGCCGTTCCTTGATCGCGAATACGCAGCAATGCACAGTGACTAAATGGCGGGGCTGTCTCCACAGGATGAGACAGCCCCGCCATGTTGGATTGATTTTCATGCAAACCAAGGAACATAATCAGTAATTCACCACAGCGCGTACCTGGCGGTCTCCCCTGGCACCGCCCGCCGGGGCAGGTGTACCGTGGAATTCACGCGCTTTGCAATGAGCGCGATTCGATGTGGATGGTTTCCAGCAAGAGGGCAACCTTGTGCTGGTATAGATTGACTGGGAATAAAATGGGCGCTCAGTGGAATCGCTTCGTTCAAAACATCATCATCTGGGATTTGTATTTCTCGAGCGGGTCGCTGGCGATCTGCTCCTCAAACGTATCCCGCGTCAATACGGGGATCTCGAACAGGGCGCGTAATAAGCGATACTTCACCAGCCGATAGTCTTTTAAACGCCTTGCCAGCGCCGGGTCGCGCTGCGCCTTGTATTCGATCAAACCTGCGCGCCCGCCGGGGATGACGATGATCGTCTGCTCCGGCGGAAACGGCGTCTCGTTCATTGCGCGTTCGATCAGCGCGGAGGCGAGGATGTAAAATGCGCGCGCCATCCTGCCTTGATCCTCCCAGATGTAATTTTTGCCCGCCTTGCGGGTCGTGTAATTCAACCGGGTGCCCACCGCTTCGAGCATCGCGGTAATCGTATGGAGTTCGTTGCGCCGGACGTTGGCAACGTCCTCCGGACGCAGTCTCCAGGCGGATCTCTCCCGGATGGCGTACGATTCGAGCGTCGCGTAAATCATCCCCTTGGAGGGCGTCAGCAAACCGGGAAAACGGGGGTACAAATCGTTTTCTATATCGAGATAAATGCCATCCGGGTTTTTTTGCAGAAAGTTGACGAGCGCAATTTCGATTTGGTCGGAAAGCGAATCGCCGCCCGGCCGGGACTCATCCGCGCGCGCATGCGGAGCCAACCCCCACATCCCCGTATCCACATTTTCCCCCGTTGAATAATGGACGAATTGTGCGTCCTCTGATAACACCTTTTGTATCAGGGCATTGCTCTCGCGCAAAGCCTCGTCGAACCCGGCATTCTGTTTCTTCAGGGCACGCGTTTCAACCAGTGCCAGTAGCCCCGCGGCATGCAGGTGCAGATAACTGGCAGGCTCGCCCCGCTCGAGCAGGTGCTTCCGCATGGCGGTGCGAACGGCTTCCGGATCGGGGTTGTTTTCCTCGCGCTGGAGATGTTCGCCCCGCCTCCACAACAGTTGGACCGGGTCGTGGCTCGTGCGAAGCGCCAGCGATGTTAAATCGAATCCTGCCGCGCCGGCGGCGGTGAGCGTGGAGGTCAGAAAGGGTGGCTCCGGTTCGGGGATCAACCCGAAGACCGGTGTGCCAAGCGGAAGCAATTCGAACAAATGGGTGAATGCCGCATGCAATGCCGTCGCATGCCATGACCAGTCATACCGCCTGTGGCGCAGAGCAATCTTGAACGGCTCCACTGCTTCACGCCCCCACAACCATCCCGCCCACAAAGCCGACAATGTCCAGAACGCCTGATTGGGGCGCGGCACGGCGCTGATGACCGCCGCAATGGGGATCTCCTTTTTGACTTCGCGTCCCAGATCTCTGAGACGGCCCTCATACAGGCAAATCCCCCCTTTCTCCGGGATTCGATTGGGCCACGCTTCGAGCGGGACGCTGGCGCCTGTTTCCGCCCAGATGCCCAAGCCACGCTCGAGCGCCATCCACAAATTGTGTTCACGAAACTGGCTTGGGATGTTGAGTTGTTTGGGACGCGGCCGTTCGGATGGATACCCCCACAGCGTATTGCCCGCGTCGCACGCCACAAGGATCAATGCTTCCAGCGCGCGCCGTCGTTCCGGGGAAAGCCTCAGGTTTTCGAGGCGGTTGACGACGGTGGTGAGGAAATACAGCGGGCGCGGCAGGTAATGAGAGATCGCCTCCTCCGCGTAGACCCGGTCGTCATCCCTGAGCGCAGCCACCCGTTCGAACGCCCGCGAACGATGCAAACCATCGGTGGCTTTGATCCGGTGGGCGCGTTCGATGTCGGTTGGCGTGACCGGGCGTTCTCCCGCGTCTTCGCAATGCGGGCATTGGTATATCTTTGCATAGGGGGCGTCATCCCCCTTGCGCCACAGGAAGCAGTCCGCTTGTATCTCATGATTGCATTGTTCGCAATGGGTAAAATACAGCGCTTGCAGATGTTCCTGCAGGCGTTCGTCCCCTTTTTTGAGGATGGCAAGGTCTGCCAGCGCGGCTTTGAAATCCGCCTCCTCCGGAGGCTGGGCGGACATTTCCATGAGAAAACGGTTGATGGGATTATTGACCGTGACCAGCACGCGGTAACCCGCCCGCGCGGCTTCGAGAACCAGCCGGGGGGAGAATCCGAACGGGTCGAGGAGCCAGCTTCCGGCTTTGTTTTGAGCCGGGTCGAAGGGTTGCGCGTGAGGCGGGAGCCATGTCGAAACGACCCCCTCCTCCAAGGGCGGAATGAATCGTGAAAGAGGACCCGGATCCGCAGGGCTCATCCCCGGAATGTAAGACTGGTGATCCATCTCGTATCAAGTATACATCCCCTGTTGAGTTCGCGCGGCACGTCGTTGACCGGTGCCGCGCAGCGTCCCGAAGGCGATTGGCGAGAGTGCTGCGGCGCGCTGTAGGTCTCGGTCAGGCGAACCCTCGGGACGTTCGGCGTAAGGCGGGTTTTACTCTTCGTTTTTGCCGGAGATGAAGTCCTCTACTTTCTGGCGGCATTCTTCGTCGCGGAATTGTTTGGGCGGCGTCTTGAAGAAATAGGAGGAGGGTCCGACAATGGGACCGGCAAGTTCGCGGTCGAGGGCGAGTTTGGCGCAGCGGATGGCGTCGATCATCACGCCCGCGGAGTTGGGGCTGTCCCACACTTCGAGTTTGACTTCGACATTGAGGGGAACGTTGCCGAAGGTGGTGCCTTCCATGCGGATATATGCCCATTTGCGGTCGGTGAGCCAGGGAACGTGGTCGGAAGGTCCGACATGCACGTTGTCGGCGTCGAGTTCATAGGGGATCATGCTGGTGACCGCGTTGGTTTTGGAGATTTTTTTGCTCTCCAGGCGTTCGCGCTCGAGCATGTTGAGGAAGTCGGTGTTGCCGCCGAAATTGAGCTGGTAGGTGCGCTCGATCTTGACGCCGCGATCCACGAACAGGGTGGCAAGCTGGCGGTGCAGGATGGTCGCGCCGACCTGGCTTTTGATGTCGTCGCCGAGGATGGGCAAGCCGGCGTCGGCGAATCGCTTGCCCCAGTATTCGGAGGAGGCGATGAATACCGGGATGCCGTTGACGAAGGCGCAGCCGGCTTCGATGACCTGCTCGACGTACCATTTGGTTGCCATCTCCGAGCCGACCGGCAGGAAGTTGACGACCACGTCGGTTTTGGTTTCGCGCAGCAGGCGGACGATATCGGCGGTGGGACCGGGCGCCTTTCGAATGATTCCGCTCAGGTATTTGCCGAGTCCGTCGTGGGTCATGCCGCGCACGACGGGAGCGTTGAGACGGGGGACCTCGGCGAATTTATAGGTGTTGTTGGGTTCGGCAAAGATGGCTTCGGAGAGGTCCTTGCCGACTTTCGCAGCGTTGATGTCTATGCCGAGGGTGAATTCGATATCGCGGATGTGATAATCCGCCAGTTGGGTGTGCATGATGCCGGGGATGACATCGTCCTTTTTTGCGTTTTTATAGAATTGAACCCCCTGCACGAGCGAGGAGGCGCAGTTTCCCACGCCGATGATGGCAACCCTTACTTTTCTATGTGTCATTGACAAGAATCTCCTTTGATTTGATAGGGATGAGCGAATTGCCGTTCCTGTTCCACAGCCATTGGTTGTATAATGCAATCATGACCGCCAACGAGCGCATCGATCATTTGGAACGTCTGCTCGAGGTCGTTCGGGGCTTGACGACTGCGCCCGACCTCGATTCCTTTTTGCAGACGATTATCACGGAAGCCAGCGAAATGACGGACAGCGAACTCGCCTCCATCCTGGAATACGATCCCGATGCGAGGGAACTGCGTTTCCTTTCCACGATCTGGTTCGACCGCGACGTGCTTCGTCCGATGAGCGTCCCTCTGGATGGCAGCGTCGCCGGCGAGGTCTTCCGCAAGGAACATGCCCTGATTATCCAGGATACCAAAGCAGACCAGCGGCATTTCAAGGTGATTGACATCGTGACCAACCATGAGACGTACTCTCTTGCGGCTGTGCCCATTATCGTGCGCGGGGAGGCGATCGGCGTACTGGAAGCGCTCAACAAAAGGGACAACGCTCATTATACCGAAGAAGACCTGACCATTCTGACAAGCCTTGCCGCGCTTGCCGGACAGGCAATGCGGAACATCCATTTGGAGAGGAAGGTCAAAGCCGCGCGCATCGAACTGGCGGAACTCGAGCGCCTCAAATCGGACTTTATCGCCATTACATCGCACGAACTTCGCACGCCCCTCGGCTTGATTCTCGGTCATGCCACTTTCCTGAAGGAACTTGCCGGAAGGGAGTTCGAATCCCAACTGGATACCATCATCAAAAACGCCACGCGGCTCAAAGAGATTGTCGAGAACCTGTCGGACGTCGAAAATGTGCAGAGCGGAACGGCGCGCGTCCGCAGCGGCAGGGTATCCATGAAGAGGATCGCGGAGGACGTCGTCCTGACGTTTCAGGACGAGGCGGGCTCGAAGAACATTACCCTGGTAAAGGCGTGGGGGGACGCGCCCTGCTATATCCAGGCGGACGGCGTGAAGATCAACATTGCCCTGAGCAATCTGGTGCGTAACGCCCTCCAGTTCACCGAGGCGGGTGGAACTGTGCGCGTTCAGGTGGGCGAGGAGGCGGGGTATATCAAGGTCGCCGTCAGCGACAACGGCATCGGTATCCCCCCGCGCGACCTGTCCAGAGTGTTCGACCGTTTCTTCCAGGTGGAGGATCACCTCACGCGCAAACACGGCGGCATGGGACTGGGGCTTGCGGTTGCAAAGTCCATGATCGAATTGCACGGCGGGCGCATTTGGGCGGAAAGCGAAGTGGGAAAAGGCAGTACGTTTACGTTTTTACTTCCGCTCGAGGGGATGGAATCTTCATCGGTCGTTCAGGAAAGAGCATAATTGACGTTCTCTCATGTCTCTTTTGCTCCGGCAATACAGTCTGAGCCCCGCCCGGTCATCAATGTCCGGGCTACTCTTAGAAAGTGTTTTGAAATTCGTTCTAAACCACAGATGAACACAGATGAACACAGATCAATAAGATTTGAGAGCATTTTCACGGTTGCTTTCTTAAAAAATCAGTGTCCATCTGTGTGTATCTGTGGTGAATGTTGAGTTTCAAAACGCTCTCTTACCAAGCCCGCTCGAGCGGACTCATCAGTCGCCTTGAGGCGGCTTTGCAAGTGAGGCTTTAGATTTGGAATTACTGAAAAAAACGTCGTCGTGTGTGCGGGGAGATATAATTACCGTATGGATACGAAAACCCTCCGCTCCCGTTACGAAGAACTCAAACGGCAAATCCATTTTCACAATTACCGTTACCACGTGCTGGATGCGCCCGTTATCAGCGATGTAGAATTCGATAAACTGCTTGACGAACTCAAGCGCATCGAAGCCGGACACCCGGACTGGGTGACGCCCGATTCGCCCACGCAGCGCGCCGGTGCCAAGCCTGCCGACCGTTTCGAGAAAGTTCGCCACCCTGCCCCAATCCTTTCTCTGGCAAACGCCTTCGGCGCGGACGACGCGCGGGCATGGTTCGAGCGCATCCGCAAACTTGACGACCGCGTGGAACGGGCGAAGTTCGTCGTCGAGCCGAAGATTGACGGGCTTTCGGTGGTGCTTCATTACCATGACGGTCTCTTCGTACAGGGCGCGACGCGCGGCGATGGAGAGGTGGGGGAAGATATTACGCAAAACTTGCGGACGGTGAAGGCAATACCGCTGCGTATTCCAGTGGATAGTGACGAGTTTTCAACGTTCAGTAAACAGTCCTCGGTGAAGGGGGTGCCGAAAGCCCTGGTCGTGAGAGGCGAGGCGTTCATCCCAATCAAGGAATTCGAGGAATTGAACCGCAAACTGGAGGAAGCGGGCGAAAAGACATATCTCAATCCGCGCAACACGGCGGCGGGTTCGCTTCGTCAGCTCGACCCGGCGTTGACGGCTTCACGACCCATTACCCTGCTGGTGTACCAAATCGTCCATGCGGAGGGCGGTGTTGTTCCCACCATTCAGTGGGAGATTTTGCAGTATCTCAAGGCGTTGGGATTTCCGGTCACCGATGTAGCCCGGCGTTTTGATACGCTGGACGAAGCCATCGCCTACACCGAGACCTGGGAACAACGCCGCGACGAACTCCCCTACGAAGCCGACGGCATGGTCATCAAGATTGACGATTTAACGCTTGCCGCCGACCTGGGCTTTGTGGGCAAGGACCCGCGCGGGGCAATCGCATTCAAGTTCCCGGCCCGCGAAGTGACGACAACCCTCAAAGACATTGGCGTGGCAGTGGGACGCACCGGCGTGCTGACCCCCTATGCCGTGCTGGAGCCGGTTGAAATTGGCGGCGTCGTCGTGGAACGCGCCACCCTGCACAACTTCGATTACATCGCCGAGAAGGATATTCGCGTGGGGGACCAGGTGTTGGTCAAACGCGCAGGGGAGGTGATTCCCTATGTCATCGGTCCGGTGGTGGAAGCGCGCACCGGACGCGAGAAGACGTTCAAACCGCCGCAGACCTGCCCTGCCTGCGGTCAGCCGGTGGAACACTTCGAGGGTGAGGTGGCATGGTATTGCGTCAATGCGGCATGCCCGGCGCAGTTGATTCGCAATGTGGAGCATTTTGTCTCGCGCGGCGCAATGGACATCGTGGGTATGGGCATCAAAATCGTCGAGAAGTTGATCGAAGCGGGCAAGGTCAAGGACGTGGCAGACCTGTATACCCTCACCCGCGAGGACATTCTGGAAGCGGTCACCAAAAAAGACCGCAAAACCGATAAACAGCCGCCCGGCAAACTGGCAGATAACCTGCTTGCCGCCATCGAGGCATCCAAGTCGCGCCCGCTGGCGCGGCTGATTGCGGCGCTGGGGATTCGAGGCGTGGGCGAGGTCAGCGCGGCAGACCTGGCGAGTCACTTTGGCGATTTGGATGCACTCTCCAAAGCCAGCGTGGATGACCTGCAGAAAATTGAGGGCATTGGTCCCAACATCGCCGAGGGCATCGTGGATTGGTTCGCGCGTCCCGCCAACCAGAAGGTGTTGAAGAAATTGAAAGCGGCGGGAGTGTGGCCGAAAGGTGGAAACTCGAAGGTCCAAAGCCAAACCTCCGAGGCGTTCGCAGGGCTGACCTTCGTCATCACAGGCACGCTTCCCACCTGGTCGCGCGACGAAGCGAAGGCGTTCATCGAATCACACGGCGGCAAGGTGACCGACAGCGTCAGCAAGAAAACCAGTTATCTGGTGCTGGGTGAAAATCCCGGTTCCAAACTCCAAAAAGCGCAGGCGTTGGGCGTGAAAATTATTGGGGAAGAGGAATTGAAAAAACTGGTTGAAGGATGACCCTGCAGGCGTTTATGAAATAGTGTCGTCTTTTTGTAACTACTCGGCCCTGCCTCAAAACCGTTGTGCATGTCATTGCGAGGAGCGTTCTTTGCGACGAAGCAATCCCCAAGCGGTCAATTTAGCCTGATAAATGGGAGATTGCTTCGCCAAAAAACGGCTCGCAATGACATGGCTGAGTAGTTGCGTCTTTTTTGTGATAAAATCGCCGCCGTTCACGCAAAGGACGCGCGGGGGAGCACGGAGCCTTTGTAAAACCTTTTTACATTGGAGTTTAACCTATGCCTCGTCGTTCTCTGGCTCGTCTCTACAAAGACGAGTTCTTGGGTTATTCGCTTGCCAAATTTCAGCAAGACCTGCTGGCAGGTCTCACCGTTGCCGCTGTTGCCCTGCCGCTTGCGCTCGCCTTCGGCGTCTCTTCCGGCGCAACTGCCGCGGCGGGTCTCGTCACCGCCATTGTGGCCGGCTTTGTGATGGGGGCGCTTTCCGGCGCGCCGTATCAAATCAGCGGTCCCACCGGCGCCATGTCTGCCGTTCTCATCGTCCTTGCCAACCGTTACGGGCTGGAAGGCATTTGGGTGGCAGGCTTCTTTTCGGGCTTGCTCCTGCTCCTCATCGGTCTCATGCGGCTGGGGCGTTTCATTGCATTCATCCCCTCCGCCGTCATCAGCGGCTTTACTTCAGGCATCGCCCTCATCATCTTCATCGGTCAAATTGACAATTTCCTGGGCGTCAAAACCGAAGCCGCTGAAACCGCCGCCCAAAAACTGCTTGGTTACTTTCACGGCGGTTTTATGCCCAACCTTGAGGCAGTCCTCATCGGTTTGCTGGTGATCGGGACAATGGTTTTCTGGCCCCCCAAATGGAATGCCCGCTTCCCAGCCTCCTTGCTCGGCATCATCCTGGCTACGCTTCTTTCCTCGACCTTGGGCTGGTCTATCAAAACCATCGGCGAAATCCCCAGAACCCTGATCCTGCAAGACCGCCTCAGCCTTGCCCACATCCCCTGGGCAAATCTCCCCGACTTCCTTGCTCCCACGCTGACCATTACCGCTCTCGGCGCGGTCGAATCGCTGTTGTGCGGCGCAGTCGCCTCGAACATGACCGGTATCCGCCTGCAAGCCAACCAGGAACTCATCGCCCAGGGCGTAGGGAACATGCTCATCCCCTTCTTCGGCGGCGTGCCGGCGACGGCGGCAATTGCCCGCTCCAGTGTGGGCATCAAATCGGGCGGGCAGACGCGCCTGGTCAGCATCATCCACGCGGTGGGACTGCTGCTCTCCATGTTCTTGCTCTCGGGCTTCATGGCGCGCATTCCGCTGGCGGCGCTGGCGGGCGTGCTGATGGTCACGGCGGTGCGCATGAACGAATGGAATGCCATCCGCTTCATCTTTGGCAAACGCTTCAAAACCGATATGATCGCCTTTACCATCACCATGCTTGCCACCATCACCCTCGACCTGACCCAGGCAATCCTGCTTGGTTCCTTCCTGGCGGGGGCGGTGTTCCTCAACAAAATTGCCACCCTGGATATTGACCTTCAAGAAGTGGATGTGGAGCGCCTGCGGCAAAAAGGCATTCAGACGGCGGGCAAATGCAAACATGTCAAAGTTGCCTTTCTGACCGGTCCGCTCTTCTTTGCGGCGGTCGGGCAGTTCAATGAAGCCTTCCAAAACTTGGGTGATACCCATGCCCTCATCCTTTCCATGCGCGGCGTGCCGCTGATAGACACCGCCGGTCTCGAAGCCATTCACCGCCTCGATGAACGGCTCGAAAAACAGGGCGGCACGCTCATGTTTGCCGGTCTTCACGACAACGCCTACTCCATGATGCGGCGCGGCGGGCTGGTGGAGCATATCGGCGAGGAAAACTTCTTCTGGTCCAGCGACCAGGCTATCGTCGAAGCCGAGAGGCGGGGATGTAAGTTCTGTTCGTGATAAGATAAAGGACAGTCGTCACAGACGGCTGTCTTTTTGTAAAGGAGCAATATGTCCAGGGTGTTGAACTGGGGTTTGCTTTCCACGGCGCGCATCAACCGCGCGCTCATCCCCCCTTTGCAAGTTTCGCGGCGCAACAAACTGCTGGCGGTGGCTTCGCGCGCGCAGGCAACTGCCGACGCCTACGCCCGCGAAAAGAAAATCCCGCGTGCCTACGGCTCGTATGAAGCGCTGCTCGCGGACCCCGAAATTGATGTCATTTATAACCCGCTTCCCAACCATCTGCACGCCGAGTGGACGATCAAAGCCGTGCAGGCGGGTAAACATGTGTTGTGTGAAAAGCCGCTTGCCCTGAGCGTGGATGAAGTTGATGCGATCAAAGCCGCGGCGCAAAAACACGGACGTGTGGTGGCGGAGGCGTTTATGTACCGCCATCATCCGCAGACGCTGAAAGTGCAGGAAATCGTCCAAAGCGGTTCACTCGGGACCCTGAAACTGATTCGCGGTTCCTTTACCTTTGTCCTCACCCGCGAAGGGGACGTGCGCCTGAAACCCGAATGGGGCGGCGGCAGCATTTGGGATGTGGGCTGTTACCCCATCAGTTACGCGCGCGCCGTCGTCGGGGAGGAGCCGCTTGAGGTGTTTGGCTGGCAGGTGACAGGTCCGACGGGAATCGATGAAACGTTCGTCGGGCAGATGCGTTTCGGCGGTGGTGTCATCGCGCAATTCGACTCCAGTTTTGTCATCCCCTTCCATGCTTTTATGGAAATTGTGGGCAGTGAAGGCACGCTGAACATTCCACACCCGTTCAAGCCCGGCATCGCCGAGAAGATCTATCTGACGCGGGACGACAGGACCGAGACTCTTACCGTCAAAGGCGGCGAACTATACAGCGGCGAGGTGGAGGATATGGCGGATGCCATCCTGCTTGGCAGGGCGCCGCGCGTCACGCTGGAAGACAGCCGCGCCAATGTGGCGGCGATTGCCGCGTTTCTCGAATCGGCACGGACGGGCAGACCTGTGCGGTTGTAACTGGACAGAACCCTGCCCCTCTGCTACACTTTTGCCGCTATAAGTCTTCATGAAAACGCGTAATTAGCGTTCTCTTGCGCCGACTATACCCGCTACGCAAAGAACGCACTCTGCGCAGACTTTCGTGATCTGCTGACTATTTCCCCGGAGGATTCGAATGGATGTACATCACACCGATGACGCTGTAACACGACGCATCAAGGCATTTACCGAGCGCGTAGCCCACATAAAGGCAAACGACCTGTATTTTTACAACCAGCCGATCGAAGAGATTTTGCCCGGCATGAAGGTGCGCGTGAACGGACGCGAAATGGGCATGTATGCCTCCTACAGTTATCTGGGCTTGATCAACCATCCGCGCATCAACGAAGCCGCCAGACGCGCCGTGGACAAGTTTGGCACGGGGACGAACGGCGTGCGCTCTCTGGCAGGGTCGCTCACCCTGCACACCGAACTGGAGGAGACGATCGCGCACTTCAAACGTGCCGAAGCCGCCCTCACCTATTCTTCCGGTTACGCCACCAATCTGACCGTCGTCTCCACGCTGATGGGGCGCGGCGATTATGTCTTTTCGGATAAACTCAACCACGCCTCCATTGTGGATGGGTGTCTGATGTCCGGCGCGGAGTTCCGCCGCTTCCGCCACAACGACATGGAACACCTGGAAAGTTTGCTCCGCAACGCCCCGCCGGATGTGGCAAAACTGGTCATTGCCGATTCGGTCTTCAGCATGGACGGCGACATCATTGACCTGCCCCGCATGGTGGAATTGTGCAAAACGTACAGCGCCTGGCTGATGATTGACGAGGCACACTCGGTGGGCGTGCTGGGAAAGAGAGGCACGGGCATCGAGGAACACTTCAACATGTACGGCGCGATAGACATCAAGATGGGCACGCTAAGCAAGACCATCCCCTCGGTGGGCGGGTATGTTGCCGCCAACAAGGACATCATCACCTATCTGCGTCACGCCAGCCGCGCCTACATCTTCTCCGCCGCCTTGCCGCCCGCCCAAGCCGCCGCCGCCAACGAAGCCTTCAAGGTCATCCTCGATGAACCCTGGCGCATCGAACGCCTCAACCAGAACACCAAACAATTCATTGGCGGGCTCAAGAGCATGGGTTTTGATACCATGCTCACCGAAACCGCCATTGTCCCCGTGCTGTGCGGCGAAGACAATACCGCCTTCGCCATGACGCGCGAATGCCAGCACAACGATGTCTTCGTCCTGCCTGTCGTTTCGCCCGCCGTGCCGGAGGGACTTGCCCGTTTGCGCGCCACCGTCACCGCCGCGCACGAACCCAGCGAAATCGAACGCGCCATGGAAGTCATCGGCGAAGCGGGGAAGAAGTTGGGGCTTATTCATTAGGGCGTGAACGAATCAGCCCGCCGGGACTCGTACAAATCATTGTATGGGTCCTTTTTGCTTTCTGATACTGCTGACAATGTATTAAAACAGTTTTCTAATAAAGACTTTTTACAATAGACCTGTTGTAAAAATGCGCCAGAGAGCGCACAATACGCGTGGCGTACGATACGTTTTCGAACGTCGGACGATTTATGCAAAAAGTCAAATATAACCCTTGAACGCGGGCAAATTCTGATGAACCCGGGGTTTGCCCTCTCAACTCTGAATTTGGAGGTGAAAAATGAAATGGCAGTGGAAACTTGGGCGTTTTGCCGACATTGATGTGTACATCCATGCAACGTTTCTGTTGATTCTCGGCTGGGTGGGATACAGTCACTGGCTGATGCACCGCGACTGGGTCGAGGTATTCAAAGGTCTTGGTTTCATTCTGGCGCTGTTTGGCTGTGTTGTTCTACATGAATACGGTCATGCGCTGACCGCCCGCAAATATGGAATCAAAACCCGTGACATCACCCTGTATCCCATCGGCGGCGTGGCTCGTTTGGAGCGCATGCCCGACAAACCCATCGAGGAACTGTGGGTTGCCCTGATGGGACCCGCCGTCAATGTGGTCATCGCCGCCATCCTCTTTGCGGTTCTCTACCTGACCGACAGCCTGGTCCCCCTCACTGACCTGACCGTCGCCTCGGGTTCTTTCCTCGAACGCGTGATGACGGTGAATATCTCGCTGGTGCTGTTCAACCTCATCCCCGCCTTCCCTATGGACGGTGGACGCGTGCTTCGCGCCCTCCTTGCCATGCGCATGGACTATGTCCGCGCCACGCAAATCGCCGCCAACATCGGTCAGGGCATGGCGTTTCTGTTTGGCTTTATCGGCTTGTTCAGCAACCCCTTCCTGCTCTTCATCGCCTTCTTTGTCTATATTGGCGCCTCGCAGGAAGCCAGCATGGTGATGATGAAAAACTCCATCAGCGGTATTCCCGTCACCCGCGCCATGTTGACTGATTTCCGCACTCTCGACCCGTCTGACACGCTGGCTCGCGTGGTTGATCTCATCCTGGCGGGCTCACAACACGATTTCCCTGTGGTGGATGTCGCGGGACGTGTGGCAGGCATCCTTGAGAGAGACGCGTTCATGCGCGCCCTCACCCAGCATGGACAGTCGGTCTCGGTCATGGATTTCATCCGCCGCGACCTGCCCGAGGTCGATTCCCATGACATGCTCGAACTGGCACTCATGCGTCTGCAGGAGGCGGGCGCAAAGACTTTGCCTGTCACACATGCAGGGCAATTGGTTGGGCTGATTACTCCTGAGAATGTCACCGAATATCTGATGATTCGTTCCGCCCTCAAGGCGGCAAACGGAATTCCCAGCCCTGTGTTGTAGTCAAACGCTTTGTCTGATGAAAAGAACCCGTCTTTACGGAGGCGGGTTCTTTTCTATGTGTCATTTCCCCTCCCTCACCTGGTATAGCAGATTGTCCTCCACCTTGTACAACAACGGCGCGACCTGAATCTTTGGGTAACGCAATCTCAGCCGTTTGGCTTCGCTCAACACAAAATCCACTTCATGACCGATTTCGAACATGGGGGCAAAGTGCATGAAGTGCTGTTCCGCCCATTCCCGTTCCCAGCCGGCGTTTTCCACCAGACCTTTGATGAAGATTTCTCTGCGCGCCGCCAGGTTGACCATGCCGCACTGGTTGTGACCGATCAGCGCGATGCTCTTCACGCCTCCTACGGCAATGGCGTAGGAGACCTTGAACTCGCTATAACGCAGGTTCGCTCCGCCTGCGCGGAGGATGTAGGCAAAGTTGTCGGGGATGTGCAAATGCTTGCGGTTGTCCATGCACATACCGACGAGCAATTGCGCCTGCGTGTAACTCTCGTACTCGCGGTGCAAGTTGTGGTATTCGAGCAGAAACCCCACAGGCGTATCGCGCCACTGAGGGAAAATATCTTCAATTGCTGAAACAGGGACTAGGCGATCCATAATCGGGTCTCCATTGAGCGGCATGTGCCTCTAGACGATGGTTTCCAAATCCTTCGCAAGCAACTGCCTGTCTTTCTCGTCCTCGATTTGCTCCAGCATTTCCTGCGCCTTTTCGCGATACACCTTCATGGCGACGCGGTTGTTGGCGAGCATTTCGGCGCGGGCGAGGGTTTCATAGGCATAGCCGCAGAGGAAGGCGGAGAAGGCTTCTTTTGCAAATTGCAGGGCAAGCAGCCCGTAACGGCGGGCATTGTGCGGCTGTTGGATCAGGCAATACACGCGCGCCACCTGCCAGTGACCGATGGATAAATTGCGGGCGGTAACATCCTGCCGCTGCGACCAGTGCCAGAGGGAGGCAATGGCAGTGTGCAGCATTTCCATGTTCTCCTCGTAGGAACGAGCGCCGTTCTTCTCGATATTGTCCCACGTCTTGTTGAAACAATCGGCTGAAAAAAACTGATGTGCCTGCTGAATGTCAAAATTCGGTGTATCCGCCATGAGTAATCCTTATATTGAAGTTGAGAGAAAAATGACTGTAAATTGGAAAGGCAGGGCATCCGCCCTTGTTGCCCAATCCCTACTTGACGAGCTTTACCACCTGCGGTCTCGAATGGGGGATGCGTTTCATTTCCCCACGCGCTTCCATGTCCAGTTTGACCGTGGTCACATACCAGGTGACCGAACCCTCGAATTTGCCTCGCAATTCCTTTTCCACGGCGCGCGCAAGTTTCATAAGAGGCATTTCTTTGTTCTGACTGAGCGTGGAAGTGATCGCCCGATGAATGAGATCGTATTTTTCCCTGCTGATGTTAACCCCCTGCTTTTTATCGGGGTGAAGCGTGCGAATCGTGTCCTTCATATCACTCCTCCTCAAAGAGTGTGGAGTATTTTACACCCATCCGCGTACTTCTGTCGGCTTGATTCGGATGGCGGTGGAATATTCCGCGCCGAATGTTTCAGGCGTCATCTTCAATCCTTTGATGCCTGTTCCATATTTTTTCAGGTAAGCACCGACCTGATGAGCGGGTGGAACCTGTTTGTCAAAAGCCGCCTCTCCCACAAAAACGATGACATGCTTCTCCCCCGCCTCGTCCTCGGTGTTGAAGTGCAGCGCCACCCTGGGATTTTTCTTCAAATGCTTCACCTTGAACGCGTTCGGCTGGCTGAAAATCAGGAACGAATCGTGATCCCAGATGAACCACACAGGTCTCGGCTGGGGAGCGCCTTTGGCGTCCACCGTGGTCAGCCAGATGAAATATTCGTTCTTGAGGTGCTTTTTCACCACGCGCCCGAATTGAGAATTGAAATCGAACATTGAGCGCCTCCTACTTCAATCTTTCTGCGACCAACTCCGCCACGTCCCTGACCTGAATTTCTCCGCCGTCTGCTTTTGATGCATCGCTCATCATCGTCAGGCAGAACGGACAACCGACAGCAACGGTCTTCGCCCCGGTTGCTTTGGCTTCCTTGAACCTCGCCTCATTGACTCGACCGGTACCTGCCTCCTCCTCCTTCCACATTTGCGCCCCTCCCGCGCCGCAGCAGAAGGACTTGGCGGCATGGCGAGGCATCTCGATGGTTGTCACGCCTGCGGCTTTCAACGCCTCACGCGGCGCATCGAACTCCTTGTTGTGCCTGCCCAAATAACACGGGTCGTGGAACGTCACTGTGTACTGGTCACTGGTTACTTTCAAACTGATCTTCCCCGCTCCGACTAGTTCGTTGATCAACTGCGTGTGATGAATGACGGTGTAATTCCCGCCAAAGGCAGGGTATTCATTCTTGATCGTATGCAAGCAATGCGGACAGGTTGTCACGATTCGTTTCGGCTTTACTTCATTCAAGCTCTCCACATTCTGCGTAGCCAGGCTGAAGAAGATGTCCTCGCGTCCCGCGCGGCGCGCCGAATCGCCTGTGCAGGCTTCGTTTTTGCCCAGCACGGCGTAGTTGACTCCCGCCGCGTTCAGAATCTTCGCAAAGGCTTGGGCGGTCTTCTGCGCGCGGGCGTCGGTGGCGGGCGCGCACCCCACCCACCACAAAATCTCAGGTTCGGGGTTTTGTTCAATTGTCGGCACGTTCATTCCAGCCGCCCACTTCATGCGGTCGGCTTGACTCACGTTCCACGGATTCATGTTGCGTTCCATGCCCTTGAACGCCGTCTCCAATTGTTTGGGAAACGCGCTTTCCATCATCGAAAGATTTCTGCGAATGTCCAGAATATCGCGCATCGGCTCGTTGCCGACCGGGCAAATGTCCACGCACGCGCCGCAACTGGTACACGCCCACACCGCCTCTTCGGGAATCAACTGCGTCAGCGGCACGTCGGTTCCGCCGCCGAAGTTCAGGTGATAGCGTTTGTTGATCTCCAGCGCGGCGGGCGAAAGCAGTTTGCCCGTGTTGTAGGCCGGGCACACCTCCTGACAGCGGAAACACATGATGCAGGCGTAACTGTCCATGATTTGTTCCCAGCCCAAGTCCTTCATCGTTGTCGCGCCAAACTGCTCGATGGACTGGTCATCGAGATTGATGTAACTCAATTCGCCGATGGACCTGCGCTCGGGTTTCAAGGCAAAGTTGAGGGGCGCAAAGAAGAGGTGAATGTGCTTGCTGTAGGGGAAGTAGGGGAGGAACGCCACCACCGCGCCGATGGACAGCCAGAACATGATTCGCTCGCCGATGAGCAGCGCGCCCGCATCCGCCCCGGACCACAAGCCTGCCACCGCCGAAATGAACGGCTGCCACCGATCGAAGCCTTTCTCTGCCACATAAAACGACTCACCCAACAGCCGCGCCGTGTTATGGGTCAGAATGAATAACGCCACAATCGCCGAATCCCGCAGGATGCCGAAGCGCGCTTTGGGGTGTAGGAGAGTCGTCTCGCGGGTGGACAGAGTCGCAGGTCGAAGGAGGAAGCGGCGCACGACCAGCGCCAGCATGCCGACGAGGATTGCCACGTTTGCCACATCTGCGATGAGGCGGTATAGATCTCCAAAAATCCCCAGATGTTCGAGCAGTTTGAAATGGGTGTAGGCGTAGATCAGGTCGGCAAGGTTGATGAGGAGAAAAGAGAGGAACCCCCAGCCGATGAGCGCGTGCAGAAGGCTCGTCCACAGGCGAAAGCGGAAGACGGGCTGAAACAGCCCCACTTTGACGATGAGCTCGCCGAGGCGTTTCCAGAGGAGTTTCCAGTCGGGCTTGCCCTGCCCGCTGGAGATGCGGGTGATGATGCGCTGGACGCCCTTATAGGTGAAGTAGAGCGACGCGGCGGTTGCCATGATGAAGAGGACTTTTTCGGCGAATGAGAGCATGGTTCCTCCCGAAATGAAAATAAAACGAAGCAAAACCTCTTCAATGGGTTTGCTTCGTCAGAGTCAACCGCTGGCGGCGGAGACGAGTTGCAACGGTGTCATGCCTTTAGTGTAGCATATTCTGCCTGCGGATGGCAACGTCATGCCGCTGGTTCGAAACGCACCAGGCTGTCCCAGAGTTCGTTGTTGATTTTTTCGTATTGCGACTTGACGAAATCCCAAAACAGGGACTGCGCCCGCGTGAACGGGAAGCCGATGTGACGCGCCATGTAGATTTTGCGCCGCAAATCCAGACCATCCACCTCGACCTTTTTCAGGCGCCCCAGCGCCAAGCCGCGTGCGGCGATCATCTCGGAGACAAAGGCAATGCCCACGCCGCGTTCCACCGACATCGCCACCGCCTCCATACTGCCGAGTTCCATGACGACATTGAGGCTGTCCATGGTGATGTCATGCTGTTTCAAGCCTTCCATGACGGTTTCGCAGGTGCCTGTCATCTCTTCGCATTTGACGATGGGCTGGTCGAGCAGGTCGGAGGGCAGGGCATGACCGTATTGCGCCCACGGGTGATGAGGATGAACGATGAGAACGATGCGGTCTTCGAAGAAGGGAGTGCAAATCATGTCGCGGTGTTCGATGAGTTTGCTGGAAACGCCGATCGGCACCGTGCGGTTGAGCAGGCGCTCCACTACGCCTTCACGGCTCATCACTTTGACGCGCGGATGCACGGCCGGGTAACTGTGCTGAAATTCGGAGAGCAGAATGGGCAGGAGGTATCTTCCCGCCGAGGTGGAACAGCCGATGAGCAGTTCGCCGCCCACCTGGTTGTTGACTTCCTGCAGGCTGTCTTCGAGCAGGCGCGCGGCAAGCAGGACTTCGCGTACCATCGGCAGGATGGTCTGCCCCGCTTCGCTCAACTCGACCGAACGCCCGCCGCGCACGAACAATTCGATGCCGTAGGCGCGTTCCATCGCCTGAATGCTCTGGCTGACCGCCGATTGCGACATGTGCAGCCGTTTGGCGGCTCGGCTGAAATTTAATTCCTCCGCCGCCACAAGGAATACCCGCAGGTTGGAAAGTTCGATCATCTTTCTCTCCGTGATAAGAGGCGCTAATATCTCTTTGCTATAAGAATAAGCGGTTACCATTGCTGCGACTAGTGGAAGATGTCAATATTTTTAAGTGACACAATAGGGTGAACTCCCTACATGAAAACTGCCCGCAGGCATCCCTGCGGGCAGTCGGTTGGATGGGTTATCCGGCAGTGGAGACGGGTAATTCGGCTCCGATCCAGGCGTTCATGCCGCCGTTCAAATTGCGGACATTGGTGTAGCCAAGAAAATGCAGGTACATTTCGACCATTGCGCCGCGGTGACCTGATTGGCAGATTACCACGATGGGGGCGGCTTTGTCAGCGGGTAGTTGCGAGAGGTTGGCGGGCACATCGGTGACATTGATGTTCACCGCGCCGTCAATGTAACCTTTCTTGAATTCATCCGTTGTGCGAACATCGAGGATGAAGGGGAGCGTGCCGCTGGTTAATTCCACATTGAGATCGGGGGCTTTGACAGCATTAAAGCCTTCGGGCAAACCGCTCAGGTAGGCGTCCAGGGCGGCGAAGCGGGTGGCATCCACTTCGGGAGCAGTGCCAGCCACAGGGGCGGCGGGAACGCCTTTTTCCACAGGGAATTCGGCTTTGATCCAGCCGTTCAATCCGCCGTTGAGGTTGACCACATCGGTATAGCCCAGCAGGCGCAGTGCCATGGCGCCGAGCGCGCCGCGGTGACCGGAAGCGCAGGTGATGACGATCTTCTGGTCTTTGGCGGGAAGTTTATCCAGGTTCTTGAGCAGGTCGCGGATCGGGATGTTGATAGAGCCGGCGATGTAGCCGTTGGCTTCAATTTCGGCGGGCTCGCGTACATCCACAATGAACGGCGGGTTTTCGACCAGCATTTCATTGAGTTTGTCCGGTTTGACACTGTAGAAGCCGGCATCGGCGGGCAGAGTGGAGATGAAATCGCCCATGACGGTTGCCCAGTCCACCCAGCCTTCCACGGGAAGTTTGGCGGCTTTCCAGGCGTTCAGACCGCCGTTCAGGTTGATGACATCGGTATAGCCCATCAGGCGCAGAGCCATCATGATGATGGAACCGCGATGACCGGAGGCGCACAGGACGACGATGTGGGCGTCTTTATCAGTGGGAATTTGATCGAGACTGGCGAAGAAGTCGCTAAACGGGATGTTGACCGAGCCTTCGATGTGACCGTCCTTGTCCCACTCGGCGGTGGTGCGGACGTCAATGATGGTCGGGAGCGTGGAGCCGGTCAGTTCTTCAGCCAGTTTGTCGGATTTGATCGCGTAGAAACCCTCGGGCAGGCTTGAAAGGAAGCCGTTGAGCATGTCGTACAACGGCTGGTCGGCGATGATGGGGGTGCTGATTGCTTCCGGCGCTGCGGGCATCGAGCCGGTGACGACAGGCAGGTTGGCTTTCTTCCAGGCGTTCAAGCCGCCGTTCAAGTTGCGGACATTGGTGTAGCCCAACAGGCGAAGCGCTGCCATCACCATGCCGCCACGATGTCCGGAAGCGCAGGTGACCACGATGGGGTCGTCGAGACCGGGCAGTTTATCGAGGTTATTGAGCACTTCACGCACGGGGATATTGACGGAACCTTCGATATAGCCGTCTTTTTCCACTTCAGCGGCTTCGCGCACGTCGAGCAGGAAGGGGGCTTTATCCACAAGTTCTTCGCTCAACGCGGTGACTTTGACGGAGCCAAAGCCCTTGTCGGCAGGCAGGTTGGCGACGAGGTCGGTGAAGAGCGCCTGCGCATCGGGCGCGACGACGACCGGCTCTTCCACAACTGGAGCCTGAGGCTGTTCTTCGACAACCGGCGCCGGCGGCTCTTCCACAACAGGCTCGGCGGCGGGCGCACACGCGCCCAGGATCAGGCTGAATATCATCAGCAGACCCAATAAAACGTGTAATTTCTTGGACATTTTGACTTCTCCTTTGTGATCTTTTTATTGATCAAGTTACTCTTGTAACTTGTGGCAACCGGAACAATTTTCGTCTTTATACGCGGCATGATCTTCCGGACTGACCGGCGCATTGCGGATGCCGGTGGTATGACATGCCGTACAGGCGTTGGAAGCGAGAGTCCGATGCGAGGCGGGCATCTTCGGCGCGCGGAAGAACAACTCCACGGGCGGCGGGATCAGCCCGACAATCACCGCCCGATTGGCTTCCAGCTCCTCCGCCTTGACCTTGTCGGCGGTCAGGAAGAGACTCCCATCACTGCCATGACAGGATTGGCAGGAGGCGTTCTGCGGTGTATTCTTCTGGATGTTGTGCGGCGTGGCATACACCCATGTGGGCAGGGCGTTGAAATTTGGCAGGAGGTTTGCGCCATAGAACTGATAACTTGTCGGCGCCACCGGCACATGCCGCACCGGAACATACTTGTACGGTCGTTCCTCCGTCGGGTTGGGATTACGCCCAATCAAAAACGTCAGGTAAGTTGCCTGTGTCTCGAAGAACGGATTCCCGCTCTTGGTGCTGATCGCCACATGACAACCGTCGCAACTCGTGTACGTGATCGAGTGACAAACCTGGCAGGACAAAGTATCTCCGTGCGATTGATGCATCGGGTTTTCGTCGCCGCCCGGTGCGGTCGTGGGATGGCAAGTTACACATTTCGGCTCTTCCTCACCCGCGTAACGGTGCGTTTCTGCATCTGCCGCCTCGATGGCGGCACCGTGCAAATCTGCGCCCTCGTGACATTTCACACAGTTCATGCGCGCCTCGCGGAAATGCACATCGCCGGGGAAGCCCTCGTTCTTGCCCAGGAATTCATTCCCCACACGGCTCCCGTGACAGGCAGTGCACGAGCGCGTCATCGGCGGCGTCTTCTCGAATACATGCCCTGTGAACAACCCCCCGCCCACCTGTTTTGGCTGACTCACATGGCACTCGCCGCAGGTGGTATGACAGGTGGCGCAGTGATTGCCAAACATCTCTTCCAGTGCAGGATGATTCTCTGGTGCGCTTCGGGTATTCAGCGCTGTCCAATACCCTGCCTGCGTCGAATGGAGCGCAAACGGATAGGTCTTGACCTGCTCCTCATGACAGTCACCGCAATACATTTCGGGCTGTGCGCTCGGGCTGGCAATCAAGCCCTCGTGTGCTGTCTCCTTGTCAGGCGATTGCACGCCGCCGTGACAGTCCACACAGGTTTGCTTCCCGTGCGCCGTCTGCGAAAACGCATCCAACTCCACAAGGACTTTCTCCCATGGCTCCAACGGAGCCACATCGCCCCCTCAGCCAACCCCTTTGGATTCAGACTCCGCTTCCATCTCCGGCGCCGCCGTCTCGATCAGACGTTCCTTGTCGGTGTGACACGCTACACATTCATCCGCTTCAGGCTGGACCTCGGCAACTGACTCTGTTCCAACCGGCTTCTCCTCCGCCGTAGCCGTCGGGGAGGGGGGATTAGCCTTTCCGCAGGCTGAAAGCAATAAGAAAGCCACAATCAGGATTTTGAGCGCCTTTGATTTCACTACCACCTCACTTGTGTATTTTTTCACAAATATTTTATGAGTTTTACCCTCCCAGTGATAGTGATGGAAATAACGTGACGCTATTTGATTTGCTTATTCTTAAGTATTACTTATGATGAAGGGTTGAATCAAAAAGAGAGACAAATACTCGTCTCTCCCAAGAACTTCAAAAGCGCGGCGCTTTATGGACTGCTGATCTGATTGACGTATTCAATTGCCCCCTGGCAGGCTGGCGCAAGGTAAGGAGCAATGCCCTCGAAAGTAAGCGGCGCCTTCTCTTTGTTGGCTGCCTCGAATGCGCTGGCAAGACACCCCCCGCCGGCGTTGTAGTTGATCAGCGTGAATTTCCACATATCCTCGTAGGAAATACCCAATTGGGCGGGTGTCTTCCTGTCGTTGTAATTCCAGACCACTTGTGAAGCCTGTTCGCAATTTGCCATGAGCGCATGAGCAAAAACGCCGATGCTGAATTTTGCCCGCTCCAGATCGATGCCCAGCGGGCAGGTCTCGCAGGTGGCGTTGACCGCGTAAATCAGCGCCAGCCGCAGGTAGGAACGGTTTCCCTCTCCCATGTAAAGGTATCCCTTGGCGCATGTCTCCGAATTCATGACCAGCGGACAAAACTGCTTGAAGAACGGCGGATTCCACATCAGCGCCGTATCCGCGCCTTGTTCGGTCAATTGACCCAGTCCGATATCGTTTTTACTGGTGCCGGGCCAAAATTGGCTTTCGATGGCAAACAGGTCCTTGAGCAAATGTGCCGGGACCCCCGTTTCCCTCGCTGTATCGAGGATGATCTGATCGAACTGATTTTGCCAGGCGTTGACCGCCTCGCGTGCCGCATCCTGCCCGCAGGCGGATGCGCCTCCGTCCGGCAAAAGACCTCCCTCGGCGCAGGCGCTCACATCCACCGCCTGGTTGCGGATAAGTTGGGCGGCAAGGTAGTTATAGGGAATTTGTGTGCCGAGCGTCTCGCTGTCGGTGGGTGTGCTCAACCAGTTCGGTGGTCCGCCGACCGGCGGCAGAACTCCCCAAGCCTCCACGCAGGTGGCAACCGGCACACCCGCCCACTGACTGCTCAACACGTCCACGAACCAATACACGGGCTGGTCGGGGTTGCCCTGATCGGTCACCGCCACACGGATCTGTGCCTGAAACACCTCACTGCTGTCGCCGTAACTGGAATACGCCCAAAACTGAAGCGTGAACAGGTCTTCTCCGGTCACCGGCAGGCGCAGGCGGCAAACCGGACTGCACGTAAAACTCTGATCTCCATACAACCCCTCGATGCCCGTGATGGAATAGCCCGGCAAAGGTTCGATGCCCGTCAGCACCATGATGGGTTCCGTCTCGCAGATGCTGGTGGAAGAGGAGTAAACCGGGTTGCAGTTTTCGAGCGTGACCTGCACGATGGGGGGTTGTAGTTTTGTGGAAATCTGTTTCTGTGCCGGTTCCTGCCCCACCGCCACCAAGTAGAATCCGTCGCATTTGCTGGTGTCGAACTGTGTGCACGGTTCCTGGGCGATCCATTTATCGTAGATGGTCTTTCCGCAATCCACGTAGATGTCCCCCGGTGTGGGCATTCCCTCATGATCCACTTCGATGCGACATTCCACTTCGTTTTCGCCCCAAGGAACAAGCCACCAGAAATATTTGGTGTAGTCCACGGTGGTGACGGCGTAGCGGTCTGGACCGGGCGGAGAGGCGGCTTGGGAAGACGCGGCAGCCCCAGGTGAGGAAGACGCGAAAACGCTTCCCGCCAGGACGAGGAGCAGGCTCAACGTCAAATGCCTGATCCTTCGCCGAATCCGAATCCTGTCGTCTTGTCTCATGGATAGCAAAAGAGCCCGCCAGCATTATAGCGGACTCTCGACTCTTCGGGGGAAGTTTTCGTTTGCTATTTGGTTACAATTTTCGCTGGGCGGTGTCCATCTCTTCGAGCATTTCGCGGTCGCGCTGGAGGTTGCGGCTGCGGAGGTAGAGGCTGGCGACGTACAGCCCCATGACGAGAAACGAGATGGTGAACCCGGCAATCATGTAGCCGGAGGTGTCGGGGGTGGCGGTTTGAAATAACATGAGGTCTCCTGTTTTGTTACATCGTCACTTTTAACTTCAATTGCTCCACCTGATCCTGCAGTTCACCCAGGCGGATGCGGTTCCAGTACAGGTCAATGAAGATGATGGTGAAGGCGAAGAGGGCGAAGAAGAATGCCACACGCATATCAGCGGTCATGGCGAAACCGCCCTGGGCTTCGGCGTTGGAGCCGCCAATCACCACCGGGTGGATGGTGCGGAAGAGGCGGATGGCAAAGAAGGTGACGGGCGCGCTCAACCCGCCAATGAGGGCATAGACCGCGCCAAAGCGGGCGCGCCGTTCGGGGTCGTCAATGCCCTGACGAAGCATGAAGTAGGCGATGTAGATCAACTCGGTGACGGCGGCGGTGGTCAGGCGCGGGTCCCATGTCCACCAGGTGTTCCAGGCGGGGCGCGCCCAGATGGACCCCAGCACGATGGTCAGGAAGAAGAAGACCAGACTGACTTCGATGGCGGCGACCTGATAGCGGTCCCATTTCAGGTTTTTGGTGACGAGGTAGGCGATGCTGAAGACCGCCGCCAGAATGAAGCCCATCAGCGCCGTCCATGCAGTGCCGATGTGGAAGTAGAAGACGCGCTGAACCTCTCCCATCACCCGTTCGGTGGGGGCGAAGAACAGGGCAAGGTAGGTGGAAATGCCCAGTACAAGGATGGAGAGAACATCCAGAATGGTGAGCATTAAGGGTTTGGATCGCATGGAAACTCCTTGATAAAGATTTTCGATCTATGAATTACGATTTACGATCATTCCTCCACGACATTATCGAAAACCATGAACGCCACAGCGATAAAGATGATGTCGTAGGCGATGAGCAGGCTGAGGGGGGAGAGGATTTCGTCGAAAGGCAGTCCTTCGAGGTAGCCTCCGCTGGCTTTGACAGCCGACAGGATGACGGGAATTACCACCGGGAAGAGCAGGATGGGGAGCAGGATGTCGCGCGTCCGCGTTTGGACCGACATGGCGGAGAGCAGCGTTCCCACGCCGGCATAGCCGATGGATCCCAGCAGGATGACGAACAACAGTCCGGGCTGAAAGAGGTTGATGCCATACAGCACGCTGTAGACCGGCAGGACGATGATTTCTACCACCAGCATGAACGCCAGGTTGCTGATGACCTTGCCGAAGTAAATGGCGGAACGATCTACCGGCGCAAGCAGGAGACCGTCCATACAGCCGCGGTCTTTTTCGATTGCCATCGAGCGGTTGAGTCCCAGGGTGCCGGCAAAGGCAAAGGTTGCCCACAGCACGCCTGAGGTCACCGATTGACGCGTTTTGATATCCAGTTCGAGGGCGAAGTTGAAGATGAGAATGATGAGCAGGGAGAAGACCAGCATTGCCGAGAAGAGTTCGCGTGAACGGAATTCGGCTTGCAGGTCTTTCCACACCACGGCAGAGACGGCTTTGAGGAAACTGCCCGGAGCGGGCTGTGATGCGGGGCGTTGTTCAGTCATGGTTATGCCGCGAGGGCTTCCTTGTAGAAGGCAAGCAGGTTGGTGTTGTGGAGTTGTGCGCGCGCTGCCGAGGCGGCGATGATGCCCCGCGAGAGAATGTCGAAGCGGGTGGCAAGGTCTTCGGCGCGGGCGAGGTCGTGGGAGGTCATGACGACGGTGCGCCCTTTGGCGGCGACGGTTTTGAGCACGTTATCCAGCATGGCGGAGGCATCCTGGTCGAGGCCGGTGTAGGGTTCGTCGAAGAGGATCACGTCGGGGTCGTGCAGAACCGCCCGCCCGATGGCGAGGCGCTGCTGCATGCCGCGTGAGAAGGTGCGGACGAGGTCGCGCCGGCGGGTTTCCAAGCCGACCATTTCTAGAACTTCGGTGATTCGCGCCTGCGGGTTAGCGATGCCGTACATGCGGGCATAGAAGCGCAGGTTTTCTTCGGCGGTCAGGTCGCCGTAGAGCAGGGGCAGATGCGAGACTACGCCCAGCCGGGCGCGGACGGCGGCAGCCTGGTGCGGCAGCGAGTATCCTGCCACCGTTACCTGACCCAGCGAGGGGCGCGAGAGTGAGGCGAGGATGCGCAGGAAGGTCGTTTTGCCTGCGCCGTTGGGTCCGAGCAGGGCAACGAATTCTCCCGGCTGCACTTCGAAATCCACGCCGCGCAGGACGGTTTTCAACCCGAAACGCTTGACCAGTTTTTTTACGATAATCATGTTTTGTCCGTAGTTGGCGGTTTCTACCGCTGCATTTGCGTTGGAGAACGCAAATTACGCGGGGTTTTCGTGATCTACCGACTATATCATTTGCTTCAAAATCTCTTTCAGTTCGGCGCGGCGCTTGTGGTATGCCTCGTCGGAAATCTTTTTGGCGCGGTGCAGGTCGTCGAGGGCGATGATGGCGTCCATGACATCTTCCGAAGAGGCAAATTCTTCATCCTCTTCTTCCTCGTCTGCTTCGTCTTCCTCTTCCGCGCGTTGACGGTCGCGCAGGTAGAGCCATGCGCCTGCCAGGATGAGCGCAACGCCCAGCCCGCCTGCACCAATCAGCAGCGAGGTGTTGGGTGTTGACGCTGTGCCGGTGGATGCGCTCTTCGGCTTGCCGGAAATTGTAAATTCGAGTGTGTCGCCTGCCTGCAAGCCGCTTGCGGTATATGCCTGATAGTTCATTCCTTGAATGTTCTGGGCGGCGTCTTTTGTGATGCGCTCGCCTTTCACTTCCATGCCCTCCGGCACGAAGATGCGGACGGTATCTGCCGCCAGCGCCAGCGGCTGGGCGAGGGAAATTTCTTTGGCCGGCGTCACCGCCGCGAAGGCAAGCAAACCATATGGCTGTTCGCTGGGCGGCATGGCAAAGCCGTCGGATGTGCCGATAAAGCGGGCGCTGTCTTGCATGGCTTCGTAGCCGAGTCCCTCCGCGCCGATGGGGAACTTCAAGAACGGAATCTCTTGCTGCGTGCCCATTGAAACCGAAACAATTTTCTCGCTGGGGTTGCGGAAGGTGTACAACGCCAGGATTTGATACGATGTGTCGCTTTCCACGCTGAGGAACAGACTGACTTCGTCCATGGTCAGCACGGAGGTATCGCTGGTGACTTCGTACAGTACCAGCGGCGGCAGTTCAACGGAAGTCTGCCCAGCCTGCACGATGGCGAATTCCGAGCTCAATGCGATGCCGCCGTAGTTCACATCTGCCAGAAAGATGCGGTTTTCGGGCATTTCGACGTTTTCGAACGCGAACGTACCGTCTGACGTCACTGTGCCTTCGCGCGTCAGTACTTCCTGTGTGCCGGCGCTGGGGTTGGCGAAGTCGTGTTCGTAACCGCGCAGAGTGACGGTCAGATTTTCGGGGAGGTCTGCGCCGGTACGGTTTTCGATGGCGCCGCGAACTGTGCCAAATCCCTCGATGACGACGGCCGTCGTTTCCAGCGTGACCTGAGGCTGCTCTGCCGCTCCGGGCGTTTTATCCGCTGAGGGCGCAGCGGCGTCAGCGGGGGCGGAGGTTTGGGTGGCAGGGACAGGCGTCGGCGGAGCTTGAACCGCTTCGGTTTGGGTGGTGTAGGTCAGCGAGCGCAGGTATTCTGCCACTGCCCACATGTCTTCGTCGGAGAGGTTTTCCCCAAAGGCGGGGATTTGTTCGTTGCCAAGCCGCACGATGCGCGCCAGGGCGACGGTGCTCATGCCTGCCATCTGCGCCTGATTTTTGAAGTAATCGAGGGGGCAGTTTGCGCAGTTGGTTTCGAAGAGTTCTTTGCCGCGGGCGATTTCCTCTTCGGAGGTGTGCAGGGTCATGATGTAGGCGACCACATCCCAGCGCTGTTGATCGTTGAGGCTGGCGAAGGGCGGCATGAAGCGTTCGATCCTGCCGCGGGTGACGACGGTGTACCAGGCGGCGGGCGAGGCGGGGCGGGCAACTTCAGGGAGTGCGAAGGCGGGGACGGTGACGCCCAGTTGTATGCCTTGCGGTCCGTCGCCCAGTCCGGTGGCTCCGTGACAGGGGGCGCATTTTTCCATGTAAATGACGGCGCCGTTGGCGGCGTTGGGAGTGTCTGGCGGGATGAGCGCCAGCGTGGGCATGGGGGTGGGGGGGATGTAGCCGGGCGGCGGTGTGACATCCTCGGCGAGGGTGAGGTTGCAGGCGGTGAGCAGTGTGGCGAGCAGGAGAAGGGTGACGGAGCGTAATTTCATGAAGGGTTTCCGTTGGGTAACGTCCTGAGGGGTTGGCGTTCGAGCCTTCGGGAGGGTTGGTTACGAAAGCGATTTTCCGCAGGATGGGCAGAATTTGTCGGAGGTCAGCACAGGTTTGCCGCATTTGGGGCAGAAGCCTGCCGATTTGTTCTTGCGGGCTTTGCGGCGGGAGGCGATGAGCGATTCGATGTCGTCATCGGTGAGTTCGCGGGGTTTGGCGGAGGCGTCGGCGCGGCGGGCGGCGACGGCTTTTTCGAGGCGCGCTTCGGTATCCTGCGCCGAATCAGTCTGGATGGAGAAGGAATCGATCTTCCGCAGAATATCCGCTCCTTTTTGGAGCAGGGCGGCGCGCTGGAGGGGATAATCTTCTTCGGGGATTTTTCCCAGTTTGTAGTCAAAGTCCAACTCTTGCAGGGCGTTGATCACGCGGTCGCGTTCGGCAAACAGGGTGGAGAGTTCGTGTTCTTCTGCCGTGACGCGGCGTCCGCCGTGTTCGAGCACGGGGGCGTAGAGGTACAAACCGACGAGGATGGCAATTCCGGAGGTCAGCAAAATGGCAGCGATTTCCATGCGTCCTCTATTCGGCGAGCATTGGGTCTATGATGTTTTGAATTTGCTGGAGCGAGGTGAAGGGTCCCACCTGCACGTATTGCAGGATGCCGTCGCGGTCAATGAAGTACGTTTCCGGTACGCCCTTGATGCGGAAATACTGGGAGATGCGCGTGGCGAGGTCGGGACCGTTGGGGAAGGTGATGCCGAATTTTTTCAGGTACACGCGGGCATCGGGTTCTGTATCCACATAATCCACGCCGAGGAAGATGACTTCGCCGGTCGGTTCGTATTGTTCCCAGGCGCGCTGTAATTCGGCGGCTTCCTGCTCGCAGGGTTTGCACCACGAAGCCCAGAAGTTGATCACCACCACCTTGCCGCGGAAGTCCGAAAGTTTTACTTCGCTGGCGCCTTGATATTCGTAGCCTTTGAACAGCGGCAGGGTGAAGTCGTCCACGGCGTGACCCGGCTGGATAGTTCCCTGCTGGGCGCGGCTGAGTCCCATTGCCACGATGACCAGCAGCCCAGCCAGAAATACCCAGATGATGACCTGCACCCAAAGTGGCACGCCCTTGCGGACAGGTGTGGTATTTGTTGATTCCGTCATTGGCATTACTTCCTTTTCTTCAGTTCTTCTTCCATGCGGCGGATGTAATCATCCTGTGGAATCGGCGCCGCTTCTTTCTCGCCGGAGGCGGATTCGACCGCCATCGGCTTGATCCACATCCTGAACCCGCGGAAGAGCAGGAAGACGCCCGCCAGGAAAGCGAGGGCTGGCACAAGGTAGGAGGCGAGGCGGTTCGGCGGTTCGCTCAGTACGCGCGCGCCGTATTGCGTCACGAAATACTGCTTGATTTCCTCTTCGCTTTTCCCTTCTGCCAGCTGCTGACGGATCAACTCCCGCCACTGGCGGCACGCCTCGGTGGGGCAAACGTCCAGCGGCGTGCTTTCGCACACAGGGCAGTACAGGTCCTTGGCAATTTTGTTCACCTCGTCGTCGGTGGGCATATCGTCTTGTGCAAAGACAGCGGCGGCAAAGAGGAGCGAAACAATCAGCACCGCGAGGATTGCCAGCGGTAATTTGTAATTCGCAACTCGTAATTTTCGGTTGTTCAGCATCTATTCCTCACTACTTACCAATTACCCACTAATCCGCCGCGCTGGTTTGCTCCATGCGTTTTCCCGCGCGGACGGTCACACGCTCGGGGTCTTTGTCGGGCCAGGCGGCGGTGATGACGCCCACGAGGAAGAGCAGACTTCCCAGCCACAGCCAGTTGACCAGCGGGTTGACGAAAATCTTGAAAGTGGTGCTTTCCTGGTTGATGGGTTCCCAGTCAATCAGCAGAACATAGACTTCATCCTTGAGCGATGCGAGTTGTCCGGGGATGGTCATGGGCTGCTGGCTGTCGAAGTAAAAATCCTTGCGGGGGTGCAGGTTGCCGAGCAGGTTGCCGTTCCTGTCATACACTTCCACCACCGCCCGCGTGTAGTTGACGCCGGCATCGGGGTTGTCCCACGAGGCAACTTCGCGATACTTGATGGTGTAACCGGACAGTTCCAGCGAATCGCCAATGGCAATGGTTCCCTGGGTTTCCACTTGAAAGAGTTCGATGCCGAGAATGCCGATTGCCATGAGCATCATGCTAAGGTGGATGATGTATCCGCCGTAGCGGCGGCGGTTGCGCCCGGTCAGGTTCCAGAAGGCAGTGAAGAGGTTCTCACCCTGGCTGCGCTGGCGCGCCAGCGCGCCGCGTCCGTACTCGTAGAGCGTCACCAGCATGACCAGCGCGACGAGGAAGAAGCCAATCAGCGCGATGACGTTTTGTGTGTAGGTCAAGGCAAGGACAGCGGTCACAAGTGCCGCGCCCAGAGCGGGCTTCCAGACGGCGCGCCCCAGCGTTTTGACGGTGGAATGACCCCAGGCGGAAAGGGGTGCAACACCCATCAACAGCATGAGCGCAGCAAAGAGCGGGGAGGTGGCGCGCTCATAGAATGGCGGTCCGACGGTCACTTTTTGACCGGTGAACAGTTCCGAAATCAACGGGTAGATCACGCCCCAGAAACACACCACCAGAATGCCCATGAACAGCAGGTTGTTGAGCAGAAACAGCGCTTCACGCGAGAGCATGGAGGTCATTTGCGTTTCAGATTTGAGCATGTCCCAGCGGTAGATGATGAGCGCCACAGACGTAATAAGCGTGATGCCGATGAAGGCGAAGAACAGCGGACCAATGGCGCTCTGGGCGAACGAATGCACGGAAGAAAGCACGCCGGAGCGGGTCAGGAAGGTGCCGAAGATGACCAGGTCATAGGTCAGGATGATGAGCAGCATGTTCCAGTGTTTGAACATGCCGCGCTTTTCCTGAATCATGACGGAGTGCAGGAAGGCGGTGCCGGTCAGCCACGGCATGAATGCTGCAATCTCGACCGGGTCCCAGCCCCAATAGCCGCCCCAGCCGAGCACATCGTATGCCCAGCGTCCGCCCAGCACAAGCCCGGCGGAGAGGAACAGCCACGCCCACAGCGTCCAGCGGCGGGTGATGCGGATCCAGCGGTCGTCGGTGCGGCCGGTGACGAGCGCCGCGATGGCAAAGGCGTAGGGGATGACGAAGGAGACAAAGCCGAGATACAGCATCGGCGGGTGGATGATCATGCCTGGGTGGCGTAGAAGCGGGTTTAATCCCCTGCCGTCCGATGGGCTGAAGAGGATGCTGTTCGCAGGCTGAAGCGTGAAAGCGGAGATATTTCCGTCGAAGGTCTGATACAGCTTGGCAAACGGATTCTCAAAAAAGACGTTCATTCCCAGGAAGAACGCCATCGTGATACCGCCAACTACGATGACCCAGGGCAGGAATTCGCGGTCGCGTTCCCATTTGCGCAGGGTGACCAGCGAGGTGAACGCCGACATCAGCCACGACCAGAACAACAGCGAACCCGCCTGCCCGCCCCACCAGGCGGTAATTTTGAGATAAAGCGGCATCGAGCGGCTGGTCACTTCATAGACGAATTGCACTTCATAGTGGTCGTTGACGAGCAGATACACGAGAACCCCTGCGGTGAGCGTGAGCAGGGGCCAGGTGAGCAGCATGGCGCGGCGGGCGCTTTCCACCAAAGCAGGTCTTTTGTTCAACTCGCCGTACGCGGCGGCAATCACGCTGTAAAGCGCCGCCAAAAACGCTACCATTAAGACGCCGTATCCGAAATCTGCAATCATGAAATCTCCTCGTTAAAAACCCTAAAGGTCTCTGCGACCTTTAGGGCGGTAAAAACTTAATTGCTTGCCGCTTGTTCCGGCACAGCCTCTTCGTATTTGGTGGGGCATTTGAGCAGGAGTTCATCGGCGTAGAAAATGCCGTCTTCGCCCAGTTTGCCGGTGACGATTGCCTGCGCCTCATGGCGGAGCAGGTCGGGTTTGGGACCCACGTAGACGATTTTGAGCCGCGCGCGGGTCGGGTCGAGTACCGCCTGGTGCAAAGCCTCAGCCAGACCGCCTTCGTCGTTGATGAGCGCCGGATCGCCCGGCACGTGAGCCACTTCAAAGGTCAGAGTCAGAGTTTGGGGATCGTATTGGATCGTATCTCCAATCACCGCGCCGGAGACTCGCAGATTCCTGCCCGTCACATCGGAATCTTTTGCTTTGAGTTCGTCAATGGTCAGAAAATATTCCGAGGTTGCTGCGGTGGAAGACCAGATCAAAAAGACCACGGCTCCCAAAACGAGCAGTCCGCCGATGACAAATTTATTCATCTTCATAAAGCGCCTCCGGTCAGCAAATTCGATCTTGAAGTTTTTGTGAATGATGATTATTTTCACATGTAGAGATTAATGTCCAGTGAGAAGGGGGTGAGATAAATGTCATAACTTAATCTGATAAAAGACCTCCGGTTAGAACCACCCCGTTTTTCGAACGGATGGATCACGATGCTTGGCGCCAATCCCGCGAGGTCCGGGGGTTTTATTCCCTCACGCATCCGCTATGATTAAAATCACCTTTTTGTGAAAGGCGACACATTTACTACCCCCTGAAAACCTATTATGTTATACTTTGCCGAACGTGCGAGAAAGTACAAACTTCGTCCATGATGGGCGTTTTCCCGCGAGACATCGGGACTTCGTGAGGTGTCAGAATGCTCGAATACGTTGCAATTGCGTTATTGATCGCTCTGGCGTTGGTGATTGCGCTGATCGCGATCGGTTTGGGGTATTTGTTCGGACCGCGGAAACAATCGGAGGTAAAAGCCCAGCCTTATGAGTCGGGCATCAGTCCGTTCGGTGAAGGGACGCGGCGCATGCCCGTCCGTTTCTATTTGATCGCGGTGCTGTTCATCCTCTTCGATATCGAAGTGGTGTTTTTCCTGCCGTGGGCGATTGTCTTCCGTCAACTGGGTTTGTTCGGGTTGGTTGAAATGATCGTATTCATCGTCATCTTATTGGTTGGCTATGTATACGCGTGGAAGAAAGGAGCCCTGGAATGGGAGTAGAACAAAAACTCGGCAATATGGGCATCGTGACCGCCAAATTGGAGGATGTGGTCAACTGGTCGCGCACGAATGCGATGTGGCCCATGTTGTTCGGTCTTGCCTGCTGTGCGATCGAAATGATGTCGGCGCAGGCGGCGCATTATGACATGAGCCGCTTCGGCATGGAATTGATGCGCGCCAGCCCGCGCCAATCGGACCTGATGATTGTGGCGGGCCGCCTCTCGCGCAAGATGGCGCCCGTGCTGCGCCGCCTGTACGACCAGATGCCCGAACCCAAGTGGGTGATCGCCATGGGCGACTGCGCCTCGTGCGGCGGCGTGTTCAACAACTATGCCCTGGTGCAGGGCGTGGACGAGATCGTTCCGGTGGACGTGTTCGTGGCGGGCTGTCCGCCGCGCCCCGAAGCGTTGATCCACGGCATTATCACCCTATACGAGAAGGTCAAAGGGGAGAAGTTCAAGGATTTGGCGTAGCCGACGTTCTCTCACGTCCACACCCGAGAACGCCGACCAGGCTTTGGGAACATTATGGATCAAAAACTCGAACCCATTGTACAGGCTTTGCAGGAACAATTCGGCGCAACCTGCGAGGAGTTTCGCGGCGAAGTACATGTCTTCATCCCCAGCGGACAAATCGTTCAGGCGCTGACCCTTCTGCGCGACAAGTATGAATTCGAACTGCTCTCGGCACTGACCGCCACCGACTATTACCCGCAGATGATGCCGCGTTTTCACGTCATCTATCAACTGTCTTCGCTGACGAAAAACATCGTCCTGCAGTTGAGAGTCCCGGTCAATGGCGATCAGCCCAGGATCCCGACTGCGGTGCGGGTGTATGAGGTGGCAAACTGGCGCGAGCGCGAACTCATGGATATGTTCGGCATCGAGGCGGAGGGTCACCCCGATCCGCGTAAATTGCTGTTGCCCGACGATATGGAAGGTCATCCGCTGCGCAAGGATTTTCCGCTCGGCTATGAAGAGCCGCAATTCACCTTCAACTTCGAAGAGATTGACCTGCGCAAGCCGTACGCAAAGGATTAGTCATGACCCAGATCGAAGAAGTCCAATACGACCGCTATCGGCATCTGGTTTCGGAACGCGCCTTTAGCGGCGAAACCATGCTGCTCAATATGGGACCTCAGCATCCGTCCACGCATGGCGTACTGCGTCTGCTGCTCGAACTGGACGGCGAGGTGATCGTCAACGCCGTTCCCGAGATCGGTTATCTGCATACCGGCATCGAGAAAAACATGGAAGCCAAGACCTACCTCAAAGCCGAAGTGATGACCGACCGCCTCGATTATATGAACAACCTGGGCAACAACCTCGCCTACTGCATGGCGGTTGAAAAACTGGTGGAACTCGACGTTCCGCCCCGCGCCCAAGCCCTGCGCGTCATCCTGGTGGAACTCCAGCGCATCGCCTCGCACCTGGTCTGGATTGGCACCTTCGGGCTCGACCTAGCTGCGATGTCCATGTTCCTTTACGCCTTCCGCGAACGCGAACAAATCCTCGACATCTTCGAACTGTGTTCCGGTCAGCGCATGATGACCACCTTCATCCGCCCGGGCGGCTTGTGGCGCGATGTGCCGGTCGAATTCGAGACGGCCGTGCGCAATTTCATCCGGAGCTTTCCAAGGCGTATTGATGAATATGAGGCGTTGTTGACGAAAAACCCGCTCTTTCTGGACCGTCTGCTGGGCATCGGCAAACTGGACGCCGCCACCGCCCTCCAGCACGGCGTGACCGGACCGATGCTGCGCGCCTCGGGTGTGAAATGGGACCTGCGCAAAGCCCGCCCCTACATGGGCTACGAACAGTACGACTTCGACATCCCCGTCCGCACCGAAGGCGATACCTATGCCCGTTATCTCGTCCGCGTACAGGAATTCCGTGAGTCGTTGAGGATTGTAGAGCAGGCGTTGAACAAACTGCCAATGGGACCCGTGCGCAGCGACAACCGCAAATTTGTCCCGCCGCCTCGCTCGGAAATCGGCGTGAGCATGGAAGCGCTCATCCATCACTTCAAGTTGTGGACGGAGGGTTTCCCCGCCCCCAAAGGCTCCGTCTACAGCGCAGTCGAATCGCCGCGCGGCGAACTGGGCGTCTATCTGGAAGGCGATGGCGGACCCAAACCGCACCGCGTTCACATGCGTACCCCCTCCTTTGATAACTTGTCCGTTGTTCCCAAACTCGTCAAGGGACATCTGGTGGCAGACCTGGTTGCCATCCTCGCCTCCACCGACATCGTACTCGGAGATATTGACCGATGAGCCTGGCTGAAAAATACCCAAAAGAAGTCAAGCAGATCCTTGCCAAGTACCCGCCGGAGCATAAACGCTCGGCGGTCATGCCGTTATTGTACCTTGCCCAGCGCGAGGAAGGTTATATCACCAAAGCCGCCATGCAGGACATCGCCCACATGCTCGACATCACCGAAACCGATGTCGTCTCCATTGTTGGGTTTTACACGCTCTATCATGACAAAAAAGAAGGAAAATACCGCTTGCAGGTTTGCACCGACCTGCCGTGCGCCCTGCGCGGAGCGGAGGAATTCCTGGAAAACCTATGCGGCAACCTGGGCATCAAAATCGGCGAAACGACGCCGGACGGTCTCATCACGCTCGAGGCGGTCATGTGCCTCGCCGCCTGCGACAAGGCTCCCATGTTCCAGACCCAAGGACCGGACGGCATCAAGTACCATGAGCATATGACCGTGGATAAGACCATGGAACTGATTGAAGCGTTGAAGACATCGACAGGGGAGGCGAAATAATGACACACGTTCTTTTACGCCACCGCGATATTCCCGAAATCAACCGGCTCGAGGTCTACCAAAAGAACGGCGGCTTCGAAGCCTTCAAAAACGCCGTAACGAAGATGAAGCCCAGCGAAGTGACCGAAGTGGTCAAGAACTCCGGTCTGCGCGGGCGCGGCGGCGCGGGCTTCCCCACTGGCATGAAGTGGGCGTTCATTGACAACAAGAACTGGCCCCATTACGTGGTGGCAAATGCCGATGAGTCCGAACCGGGCACCTTCAAAGACCGAGAGATCATGGAGAGCAATCCCTTCCAGTTTTTGGAGGGCGTTGCCATTGCCTCCTATGCCGTTGGCGCCAACGCGGCTTACGTCTATTTGCGCGGCGAGTTCTGGCAGGTTGCCGCTTTCCTCGACGAAAAAATCGCAGAAATGGAGAATGCGGGCTATCTCGGCAAAAACCTCTTCGGCACCGATTACTCCCTCAAAATCCACACCCACCTTGGCGCAGGCGCTTACATCTGCGGCGAAGAGACCGCCATGCTCGAATCCCTCGAAGGCAAACGCGGACAGCCGCGCGTACGCCCGCCCTTCCCACCCTCCTACGGTCTTTATGGCAAGCCGACCATCGTCAACAATGTCGAAACGCTGACCAACGTCCCGCTCATCCTTGCCAACGGCGCCGATTGGTACAAGAACATGGGGACGGCAGACAGCGCCGGCGTCAAAATTTTCTCGCTCTCGGGTCGCGTACGCAAACCCGGCAATTACGAACTGCCGTTTGGCGCCACCTTCCGCGAACTCATCTACACCCACGGCGGCGGCGTGCAGGACTCGCGTAAAGTCAAAGCCATCATGCCGGCGGGCGCCTCGTCCTCCCTTATCCTTGTGGATGACGAAAAAGTCCTCGATACCCCGATGGACTATGCCAGCGTCCGCACCCTCGGCGCGGACCTGGGCTCCGCCTCTGTCATCGTCGTGGACGATACCGTCTCGATGGACTGGCTCATCAACAAAACCGTACACTTCTTCCGCCACGAATCGTGCGGCAAATGCACCACCTGCCGCGAAGGCACCTACTGGATGTCGCATCTTACCGAACGCATCCATGAAGGACGTGCCAGCCGCGCCGACGTGGACTTGTTGCTGAACGTCGCCAAACAAATGCAAGGCAAATGCCTGTGTGCCCTCGGGGAATTTTCCACCATGGCGGTCGTCACCGGCATTGAACGATTCAGACAAGACTTTGACAAAGCAGTGAAGAGTAATTCGTAATTGGTAATTTACTAATTACCAATTACTCTCGGAGAGTTATGACAAAACAAGTCACCTTAACCATTGATGGAAAACAAGTCACGGTTCCCGAAGGGACTGTGGTGGCGGATGCCGCCAAAATGGCGGGCATTGAAATCCCCGTTTTTTGTCATCACCCCAAACTCGAACCGGTCGGCATGTGCCGCATGTGCCTGGTGGAAATCGGTCGTCCCATCCGCGACCGCGCCACCGGGCAGTTCGTGATGGAAAACGGCGCCCCCAAGATCCAATTCATGCCCAAACTCGAAACCGCCTGCACCAACAAAGTGGAAGATGGCATGGTCGTCCTCACACAATCCGCCAAGGCGGTGGAAGGACAGAAGGGAACCATCGAATTCCTGCTCACCTCGCATCCGCTCGACTGCCCCATCTGCGACAAGGGCGGCGAATGCCCGCTTCAAAACCTGACCATGGCGCACGGTCCGGGCAAGAGCCGCTTCCTCTACAACGAGAAAATACACCTCGACAAACAAGTGCCGCTGGGCGAACTCATCTGGCTCGACCGCGAACGATGCATCCAGTGCGCGCGCTGTATCCGCTTTCAGGATGAGATCGCCGGAGATTCGGTCATCGGCTTCGACGAGCGCGGACGCTCCACCCAAATCGTCTCTTTCTCGGACCCCGGGTTTGATTCGGTTTTCTCGGGCAACACCACCGACATCTGCCCGGTCGGCGCGTTGACCACGGCGGACTTCCGTTTTGGCGCGCGCCCATGGGAACTGGATGCGCAGGCTTCGATCTGCACGCAATGCCCCGTCGGGTGCAACACCACCCTCAACACGCGGCGCGAGGCAAAGGCGGGCGGCAGGATCGTGGTCAAGCGCGTCATGCCGCGCCAGAACGAAGAGGTGAACGAAATCTGGCTGTGCGATAAGGGACGCTTCGCCCACCACTATACCGAAGGGAAGAACAGACTCACCAGACCGATGATCCGCAAAGACGGAAAATGGACGCGCGCCTCGTGGGATGCAGCCACCAAACTTGCCGCCGAAAACTTCCAGAAGGCAAAGAAGAACTTCGTCATTCTGGCTTCGGGCAGGTTAGCCAATGAAGATTTATTCAATCTGAAGTCGCTCGCCGAACATTCGGCGGGCAGGGCATACCTGTACACGCACATGGGCGGCGGCGAATTGACCACCCGGGTGGGGGCGGGGGAGGGGACGAACTTTGGCACGATGGGCGCAGGCACGACGATTGTGGTCGTCGCTTCCGACCTGTATGAAGAAGCGCCCCTCTGGTATCTGCGCGTCAAACAGGCGGCGGCGCGCGGCGCGAATCTGATTGTGATGAACGCCCGCGAAACCAAACTGGACCGCTTCGCTTCGTTCGTTGTCCGTTATGCGTACGGTGATGAAGTGAAGGCAGTGAACGACCTTGGCAGGAAGAATAAAGTTGGCGAGTCGTTCCTGAAATCGGACAATGCCGTCATCCTGTATGGCAGCGACGGGCTGGGCGTTACCGGTTCGGCGGCGGTTGCCTCCGCTTGCGCGAAACTATTACATGACAATGGCTTCACCGGCAAACCCAACAACGGTCTCATCGGCGTTTGGGGGCGCGCAAACGACCAGGGCGCCTGGGAGATGGGTTTCCAGGTCGAAGAAGACCTGGCGAAAGCGCTCAAAGGCAAGACGGTGTACATTGCCGGGGCGGATCCGGCAGCCGATGACCCGAAACTGGCAAAGGCGCTCGAAGGAGCGGAATTTGTGGTGGTGCAGGATGTGATGAACACTGCCACGACGGAGATTGCAGATGTCGTCTTGCCGGCGCAGGCATTTACCGAACGCGAAGGCACGCTGACTTCCGGCGACCGCCGCGTGCAGCGTTTTTACCCTGCCGTGCCGGTGACGGGCGAAGCAAAAGCGGATTTTGCCATCACTTCGCAAATTGCCCGTCACATGGGCATCGTGCTGGAGGGAATGTCGGTATCGGCGGTGTTCGATATTCTGGCGGCGTCGGTCAAGTCGTTCGAGGGGTTGACCTATGCCAAACTGGCGGAAGTCCGCCCGCAGTGGCCCATCGTGGGGCGCGGCGATTTGTATTACGGCGGTACGACGTATGAAAACACGCAGGGCATGGGCACGCAGTTGTCGGCGGCGGCAGGGCGCGGGGAAAAGGTGAGCCTCCCGAAGGTCGAGAAAGAGGCGGTTCTCCGTCCCAAAGAGAAGGAGTTGCTGGCAGTGCCTGTCACGAAGTTGTATGACCGCGGCACCACCGTCTTGCCCTCGGAGTTGCTGCATCCGCGCATCGGCGAGGCAAGGGTGGTTCTGCATCCGGAAACGGCGAAAAGCCTGGGCGTGGAGGAAGGTCGGAAGGTGAATGTCAGTTTCAACGGTGTGAGCGGGGAGGCGGTGGTGAAATTGACGGACACGATTTCGATGGGTGTGGCGCTGATCCCGCGTTCGATGGGGCTGGCGATCCGTGAACCTGTGGCGGTAAAGGTGAAATGATGGTATCGGATTGGTCTCTCTGGCTCGAATGGTTAATCAAATCATTGGTGGTGACCCTGGGATTGTTGACGGGGTTCGCCTACCTGACGTGGTATGAACGGCGCGCGTTGGCGCGTATTCAGGCGCGCATCGGTCCGAATCGCGCGGGACCTCAGGGCTTGCTTCAGCCCATTGCCGACGCGGTCAAACTGATTTTCAAAGAAGAGCTTGTGCCTGCCAAAGCGGATAAGATGCTGTTCTTCTGGGCGCCGGTTATTACGATGATCCCTTCGCTCATCATTGCGGCGGTCATTCCGTGGGGACCTGCCATCGAGATGTTTGGGCGCGTCATCCGTCTTTCGATTGCCGACCTCAACGTGGGGGTGTTGTACCTGATGTCTATCGCTTCGATTGCGGTGTATGGCATTGTGCTGGCGGGCTGGTCGTCGAACAACAAATATGCCATGTTGGGCGGTTTGCGTTCCTCGGCGCAGATGATTTCGTATGAGTTGGCGCTGGGGTTGTCGTTTGCAACGTCCATCATCCTTGCCAATTCGATGCGCATGCTGGATATTGTCGAGGCGCAGCGAGGGCTGTGGTTTGTGGTGGTGCAGCCAGTGGGGGCGGTCATCTTTTGGATTGCCACGCTGGCGGAGGTGAACCGCGCGCCGTTCGATATGCCCGAAGCCGAGCAGGAACTGACCGCCGGCTATCATGCCGAATATTCGGGCATGAAGTTCGCCCTGTTTTTCATGGCAGAGTATCAGAAGATGATTGTGGTGAGCGCCATTCTGGCGGTGTTGTATTTCGGCGGCTATCTCGGTCCGTTTGTGGATCGGTTCCCCTGGCTGGGACCGATTTACATGATCATCAAAATCATCCTGCTGTTGTTTGTGATGATTTGGGTGCGCGCCACCTGGCCCCGCATCCGCTATGACCGTCTGATGGCGTTCGGCTGGAAGATTTTGCTTCCGCTTTCGCTGGCGATTGCATTCATCACTGCCTCGGGCATCCTGCTGGCGGAGATGTCTGGCAACCCGTTGTATTTTTGGGCGATTCCGGTGGTTTCGGTTTTGGCTGGTTTATTTACTGTTGCGGTCATTTACCGTGAGTTGAGGAGAAAAGCGTATGGGCGTGTTTGATCCACTGGTTGAATTGCTGCGTGGTCTGGGGACCACGTTCAAGATGGCGCTGGAGAAGCCGGTCACGTATCAGTATCCCGAAGAGAAGCGTCCCGTGCGCCCGCGTTTTCGCGGACGCCATGTGTTGAAGCGCTACGAGAACGGTCTGGAAAAGTGCATTGGATGTTCACTGTGCGCCGCCGCCTGCCCGGCGGATGCCATCTTCGTGGAAGCCTCTGAAAACACCGATGAAAAACGCTTCTCGCCGGGTGAACGATATGCTTCCACCTACGAAATTAACATGCTGCGCTGCATCTACTGCGGCTTTTGTGAAGATGCCTGCCCCACGGAGGCAATCGTGCTGGGCGATAACTATGAACTTTCCTTCTACGATCGCCGCTCGGCAATCTACACCAAGGAAATGCTGCTGGAACCTGTCCCTTCGGTGGAGATGACCACGCCGCGCAAGGTGGAGCCGGGCGTGTTTACACGGTCGGTGCCGGAGATGAAGGATCCTCAAGATTAGTCATTGGGAATTGCCAATGACCAACTTACGCTTGGAAGGCTTATGACCATAAACCTCATCCTCTTTCTCGTTCTCGCTGTGATTGCCGTTGCCACTGCGCTGGGCATGCTGACCAGTCGGAACGCGATTTACTCCGCGCTGTTCCTCGTGTTGAACTTCGTCACGGTGGCGGTGTTCTACCTGTTGCTGGGAGCGCCGTTCATTGCCATGGCGCAGATTACGGTCTATGCGGGCGCCATCATGGTGTTGTTCCTGTTTGTCATCATGCTGCTCGGCGCGGAACGTTTGCCCGATAGCCGCGTGCTTCCCTGGCAGAAACCGCTGGCAATCACGCTGGCGGTGGTTCTGGCGCTGGAATCTGCCTACCTGTTGTGGACCAAAGCGCGTCCTGCCGGGAATGTGCTGCCGCCGGGAGACGAAATCAACACGGTGGAGACTCTGCGCGCGCTGGGAATGACCCTGTTCAATGACTACCTCCTGCCCTTCGAGGTGACGTCGGTCCTTCTGCTGGTTGCCATGATCGGCGTCATCGTGCTGGTTCGGCGAGAGAAAGGCGGGCAAAAATCATGATCCCCGTGGAATATTACATCATCCTCTCGGCGATATTGTTCGCTATTGGCGTGGCAGGCGTGCTCATTCGACGAAACGCGCTCATCATTTTCATGTCCATCGAACTGATGTTGAATGCGGCGAACCTCGCCATTGTGGCGTTCAGCAGCGTTTTCAACTCCTTCAGCGGGCAGGTCTTTGTCTTCTTTGTCATCGCAGTTGCGGCGGCGGAAGTGGCGGTTGGGCTGGCGCTGATTGTCGAAATCTTCAAGACCAAACACAGCATTGACGTGGATCAGATGAGTTCTTTGAAAGGATAATGACCAAATGGTAACTGGTAATTCCTGCTTATCGCTTACCGTTTACTCATTACCGATCTCGGAGAAATTATGCAATTAAGCGAAACGGTACATACAGGATTCTTCTTCCTTGCCCCCTGGCTGGTCTTTGCGCCGGTCATCGGCTTGCTCATCAACATCATCTTTGGCGGCAGGTTCAGCGAGAAGGCGATTGGCACAGTCGCAAGCCTGGCTTCGGGCGCTTCGTTCGTTGTCAGCGTGCTGCTGGCTTGGTCGCTGGCGGCAGGTCACGGCGCGGCGGTGACCGTCCCCTTCCTCGAGTGGATTCACATCGGCAGCCTCGAACTCGACTGGGCGTTTCGCGTGGACTCGCTCTCGACTACCATGATGCTGGTTGTTTCCGGCGTCGGGACTCTCATCCACATCTACGCCATCGGATACATGCACGAGGACGTGCGCTTCAAACAGGACCCCGGACGGTTCCGCCGCTTCTTCGTTTTCCTCAACCTGTTTATCGCCATGATGATGATTTTGGTCAGCGGCGATTCGTACCTGATGTTATTCGTCGGCTGGGAGGGGGTAGGGCTTTGCTCCTTCCTGCTCATCGGCTTTTGGTATGAAATGGATACGCTGGGCAGACCATCATGGGCGAACTCGAATGCCGCTGTCAAGGCATTTGTCACTAACCGTGTGGGCGATTTTGGTTTTTTGCTTGCCGCCTTTACCATGTTCTGGGCGTTTGGCAGTTTTCAGTTTGATGAGGTTTTCGAAGCCGCCCATGCCGTTGCGCCGGGTGTCATTGTGGCAATTACGCTGTTTATGCTGATCGGCGTGGCAGGCAAATCGGCGCAGATTCCTCTCTACGTCTGGCTGCCCGATGCGATGGCAGGTCCCACGCCGGTTTCGGCGTTGATTCATGCCGCGACGATGGTCACGGCGGGCGTCTATCTCGTCACACGCTCGGCGGAATTGTACATGCTCGTTCCGCAGGCGCAGTACATCGTAGCGATGACCGGCGCAATCACCGCTCTCTTTGCCGCCACTATTGCCGTCGGGCAGTACGATATCAAAAAAGTGCTGGCATACTCGACCATTTCGCAGCTTGGCTTCATGGTGGCGGCAGTGGGCATGGGCGCTTTTGTGGCGGGCATGTTCCACCTGGTAACGCATGCCTTTTTCAAAGCCTTGCTCTTCCTTTCGGCGGGCTCGGTGATTCTTGGACTCGAACGCGGGCATCATCACGCGGAGCGGGCGCACGGTCACGGTGACGAGCATGGGAAAGGCAAGAAAGGAAAGCATGCCCTGAGCAAAGCCGCAGGGAAGAAATCAGAAAGCCACGACGAGCATGAGGTTTTCGATCCCGGTGACATGCGCAACATGGGCGGGCTTCGCAAGACCATGCCGATCACCTTTTGGCTGTACATGATCGGTACGCTGGCGCTGGCGGGTATCGTCCCCTTTGCAGGTTTCTGGTCGAAGGATGAAATTCTGCTGGACGCCAAACTGCACTATCCAACCGTGTACGTTCTGTTGAGCATTGCCGCCTTCTTTACCGCCTTTTACATGGGGCGGCAAATCTGGATGGTCTTCTTTGGTGAACCTCGGCATGAAGCCGCCGCCCACGCCGAAGAAAGTAAACCCATCATCACTGTTCCGCTGATGGTTTTGGCGGCGCTTTCCCTGCTTGGCGGGGCGCTCAACCTGCCGTTCGAGGGGTTCCATCAACTTGGTCACTGGCTGGAATACACCCTCAAAGAAGTAGAGGCGCTTCCGCTCAACCTGCAGGTAGCAGGGATTTCGACCCTCCTGGCGCTGTTCGCCATTTTCCTCTCCTGGCTGATTTACGGGCGTAACCCGCTTCGAGCTGGTCAACCTGACCCGTTGAAGAAACCACTCGGCTTCATTTTCACAGGCATGGAAAACAAATGGTTCGTGGATGAAGGCTACTTTGCCGTCATCATCAACCCGTTCAAAAAATTGTCCCAGTTCCTTGCTGATGTCATTGACTGGCGATTCTGGCACGACTGGTTTCACGAAACCGTTATTGCCGGTACCTACAACTGGCTGAGCAACACTGCCCTCAATGTGTATGCCGACCAGAAAGGCATTGACGCCTTTGCAAACTGGCTGGGAACGGCAACCCAGTCGTTGTCTGGCGCCCTGCGCAAGGTCCAGAATGGATTCGTGCGCTCGTATGCGCTCTCCGTCCTGCTGGGCGTTGTCCTTATTCTTGGATATTTGATTGTGAAATAGGAGAAGGTCCGTTCATACGTAGACCTTCAGCCTGCGACCTTCGATCTAAAGGATTGAACATGGAATTTCTTTTGCAACCTCTCACTTTGCTGACCTTCTTTCCGCTGTTAGGCGTTCTCGTCATCCTCTTCATCAATGCCGAAGCAAAGAACATCATCCGCTGGGTGGCGCTGGTGACCTCACTCATCACCTTTGGCATCTCGCTGTGGGTGTTGACGATGTTCGACGCCTCGAACGTGAACCTGCAACTGGTCGCCCGTTACGATTGGATCACTGTCGCCGGTTGGAACATCCAATACTTCCTCGGCATTGACGGTTTGAGCATCCTGCTCGTTCTGCTCACTGCGTTCCTCACACCCATTTCCATCCTCTCTACCTGGACTGCCATCGAAGAACGCGTCAAAGACTTCATGATCTTCTTCCTCCTGCTGGAAGTAGGCATGACGGGCGTCTTCCTGGCGCAGGATCTGTTCCTGTTCTACATCTTCTGGGAATTCACCCTCGTACCGATGTACTTCCTCATCGGCATCTGGGGCGGGCCGCGCCGCATCTACGCCGCCATCAAATTCTTCCTCTACACCATGGCTGGCTCCATTCTCATGCTGTTAGCCATCCTGTGGCTCGGCATCTATGGCGGCACCTTCTCCGTGCCCGACCTGGTGGCGCTGGGAAGCATCCCGGCAGACATTCAATGGTGGCTGTTTCTGGCGTTCACCGCCGCCTTCGCCATCAAAGTGCCCATGTGGCCCCTGCATTCCTGGCTGCCCGATGCCCACGTCGAAGCGCCGACCGCCGGTTCGGTCATCCTTGCCGGCGTTTTGCTGAAGATGGGAACGTACGGTTTCCTGCGCTTCAACATCCCCCTCTTCCCCGAAGCCACTGTGAAAGCCGCCCCGTGGATCGCGCTCTTCGCGACCATCGGCATCATCTACGGCGCCATGGTCTCCTATGCCCAAAGGGACGTCAAGAAACTGGTTGCGTATTCCTCCGTCAGCCACCTGGGATTCGTAATGCTGGGTCTCTTTGCCATCAACCCGCAGGGCATTGCCGGCGCCATTTTGCAGATGATCAACCACGGTCTCAGCACGGGAGCGTTGTTCCTCCTCGTGGGCATGATCTACGAGCAGACCCACACCCGTGAAATCAACGTCTATGGCGGTTTGTGGAAAATCACCCCCATCTTTGGCTCGATCATGCTGATCGTTTCACTCTCCTCGATGGGCTTGCCCGGCTTGAACGGCTTCGTGGGCGAGTTCACCATCCTCTTGGGCGCGTTCGGCTCACAAGCCATTGGCAACACCGCCTATGCCATCATCTCGGCGCTGGGCGTCATCATGGCAGCGGTGTACATCCTCTACATGTTCCAGAAGATGTTCCTCGGTCCGCAGGGCGAGATCGTGGACGAGGTCAAACAGCACGGTCATGCTTTGCGCGACCTGAACTGGCGCGAAATCGTCACCATCGTCCCCATCCTCCTCTTCATCTTCTGGATTGGTCTGTATCCCAAGCCCTTCTTTGCCCTCATGGCGCCGGCGGTTGAACATCTCGTCGGAATGCTGCCCCTCCCGTAACCTCTAGCCATAAGCGATGAGCCTGCCCCCTTCTGCTAACCGCTGAAAGCCGACCGCCTATGAACCTGACACCTCAAGATTACCAAGTTCTCATCCCCTACATCCTGCTCACCGCCTGGGCATGTGTTCTTCTGCTGGTGGATCTTTTCATCCCAAAGGAGCGCAAAAGCCTCACCGCTTTGCTCTCTGCCCTGGGGCTGGCGATCACCCTGGGCGTTACCCTCTCGCAGGTTGGCATCGCGCAAACGGGTTTCTTCGGTATGGCGGCGCTCGATGGATTCTCGACCTTCGTCAACGCCCTGCTGCTCCTCAGCGGCATCCTCGGTATCGCCCTCGCGCACGGCTACGTCAAGCGTCTGGGCATCGAGCGCGGCGAATACTACACCCTGCTCCTCTTTAGCATCAGCGGCATGATGCTCATGGCGCAAGCTACCGACCTCATTATGGTTTTCATCGCCCTCGAACTGCTCTCCATCCCGTTGTACGTACTTGCCGCCTTCGCCCGTCCCCGCGTCAGTTCGGAGGAAGCCGGCATGAAATACTTCCTGCTTGGCGCTTTTGCCACAGGATTTGTCGTCTATGGGACTGCTCTCGTCTTCGGCGCGACCGGCTCCACCAACCTCTACGCCATCCTGGCTTCCGCCTCAAACGGGACCTCCACCCTGCTCCTGACCATTGGGGCGGCTCTCGTCCTTGTTGGCTTTGGCTTCAAGGTTGCCGCCGTTCCCTTCCACATGTGGACGCCCGACGTCTATCAGGGCGCGCCGACGGCAGTCACCGCCTTCATGGCATCGGGCGCCAAAATTGCGGGCTTTGCGGCTTTGCTGCGAGTGTTTGCCACTGCCTTCCCAGCGCTTGCTGTGGATATGACCGATATCCTCTGGGCGCTTGCCGCACTGACCATGATCCTGGGCAATATCGTTGCCATCTCTCAAACCGACATCAAACGTATGCTGGCGTACTCCAGCATTGCCCACGCCGGTTACATCCTCATGGCATTTGTACCATACGGAAACCCTGCCGTGCGGGAGGTATCCATTGCCGCAGGATTGTTCTATCTCGTTGCCTACGCCTTCACCAACTTTGGCGCCTGGGGTGTGGTAATTGCCCTCGAAAAGAACGAAGAAAAAGAACTTGCCATTACAGACTATGCCGGTCTTGGACGCAAGCATCCCGCCCTTGCCGCCGCCATGACCGTCTTCATGCTCTCCCTGATAGGGTTTCCTCCCACACTGGGGCTGGTGGGTAAGTTTTATCTGTTCCGTGCGGTCATCGCCGCCGGTTTTACCGGGCTGGCCATGATCGGCGTACTCACATCGCTCATTTCCGCCTACTACTATTTACGCGTGGTCGTCACCATGTACATGAAAGACGGCGAGCCAACCGTCGAACGCGAAACCTGGCTGGGACTTGCCACCGGCGTGACGGCGGCGGTCACTGTGGTTGCCAGTCTCGTGCCGCAATCCCTGTTCGCTTGGGCGAGTGAGGCGGTATTGAACTTGTTCTAATGACCGCAGACCTCCGAGTGCTCGAAGAACTCGGAGGTCTTTTCTTGGAATCAAAACGGGACGATGACGGATCACAGTCCCGTTTTGATTGACACCGCGCTCGAAATGGCTCGAACGCCGACAGTTCAACAGCGGGTCCCGTTCGATGGAATTGGGGTCATAGCGGTCGTCCATTCCTGCGTCATTTTGCCTGGGTATAATCGCGGCATGCTCAAAGCCCTCATCTTCGACTTCGACGGTCTCATCCTTGATACGGAAACCCCCGAATACCTGATCTGGCAGAATATCTATCGCGAACAGGGATTCGAACTCCCGCATGACGAATGGGGAAGAATCATCGGCGGATACGGCCTCTCGAACTTCGACGCGGCGGAACATCTCTCGCGTCTGACTCAGGGACGGTTGGATTCTGCCTCCCTGCGCTCCCGTCACCAACTGGAGAGTTTTTCCGCCATCCAGCGTGAGACTGTTTTACCCGGCGTCATGGATATGATCCACGCCGCGCAACGGCACGGGCTCAAACTGGCGATCGCCTCCAGCTCGCGGCATGACTGGGTGGATGGGCACGCAAAACGGCTCGGTATCTTCCAGTATTTCGATAAAGTCATCTGCGCGGACGACGTGGGCGTTGGCAGGACCAAACCGAACCCGGATCTGTTCCTTTTGGCGCTGAATCAGTTACAGGTCCGGAAGAATGAGGCGGTTGTCTTCGAGGATTCCCCGAACGGTGTGACGGCGGCAAAACGGGCGGGCATCTTCGTGGTGGCGGTTCCCAACCCGGTCACAGCCAAACTGCGGATCGAAGGCGCAGATTTGATGGTGACATCCCTCTCAGATTTACCTTTCTCAGCGTTGCTGGATAAAGTACAATGAGTTTGGATTCGGAGGTCCCCATGACGACTCAAAATTTCAAATGGCAAATGCTGACCGCGAAATATGCGTTCCCTGAAACATGGCGCAGTGTGTGGCAGATTGCCAATTCGGTGATTCCATTCTTCCTGGGGTGGTATTTGATGTATCGAAGCCTCGAGATCGGTTACGGGTTGACATTGCTGCTGGCAGTGCCGACCGCGGGCTTCATGGTGCGGATGTTCATCATCTTTCACGATTGCTGTCACGGCGCGTTCTTCAAATCGGTCAAGGAGAACGACCGCCTCGGGCTGGTGCTTGGCGTGCTGGTGCTGACACCGTTCTATCAGTGGAAACACACTCACGCCATCCATCATGCGACCGCCGGCGATCTCGACCGACGCGGCGTTGGCGACGTGTACACGATGACTGTGGACGAATACCTGCGGGCGCCGTGGTGGAAAAAGACGGGATACCGCATCATGCGCAGCCCGTTCATCCTGTTTACGATCGGGTCCATGATCGTTTTCGTCCTGACGCACCGATTCTGGGAAAAGAACGCCGGAAAACGCGAACGCAGCAGTGTCATCTGGACGAATATTGCCATTGCCGCGGTGGTCGGGTGGATGGCGCTCGAAATCGGCTGGACGGCGTTCCTGCTGGTCGAACTCCCCATTTTGTTCTTTGCCTGCAGCGCGGGCGTGTGGTTGTTCTATGTACAGCACAATTTCGAGCCGACCTACTGGGAACGCCATGCCAACTGGGATTTCTTTCGCGCCGGCATGCAGGGCAGTTCGTTCTATAAAATGCCCAAACTGTTGCAATGGTTCACGGGCAATATCGGCTTCCATCACATCCATCACCTCAGCCCGAGGATACCCAACTATAAACTGGAACAATGCCACAAGGAGAATCCCGAATTCCACGTCGAACCCTTGACGATCCGCAAGAGCCTGAAGTCGCTTTACTTCCGTTTGTGGGATGAGAAGGAACAAATGCTGGTGGGATGGGATGCCCTGAAGAAATACAGGCCCCAGCCTGTGCGGGTCAAGACATAGATGAACAAAAGCGTCCCGAACGTTCAAGATCTTCGAGACGCTTTTACTACAAAATCATCTCAAAAATGTCACCCTGAGCGCAGCGAAGGGTCTCTACGGCCAAAAACAAGATACTCTTCGGTCGCAACCACCGCTCCTTCAGAGTGGACAGGGTATTTTTGAGACAAATTCTACTTGAAAGAAGCCGCCGCCTCTTCCACCGTGTCATACACCTCGATAAACTGCGAAATGCCCGCCACCTGCATGATCTCGCACATGGCTGGCGCCGCTCTGGCAATCTTGAGGTGGTTGCCGTTGTCGGCTTGCGCCAGAATTTTGTGAACAACGATCAGCGCCCGCAAGCCGATGCTGGTCATCGAGTCGATGCGGCTCAAGTCAATGACCAGATTCCGCGTGCCGTTTTCATATGCCTCTTTTGCCAATTGCTCGAGTTCCGAAAAATTGCCGAGGTGAATGCGTTCCTCGAGACGAAAAACCGTCACGGGAACCCGCTTTTGAATTTGCGAGATGGTTACCAGCGCCATATCTGTCCTTTTGCCGCCCAATGATACTACAACCTTGCTGTGATAATCGGGCGGCTAGCAAACCGCTTTCATGAGGGGGATTTTGCGAAGCAAGCGGATCGAGAGGAAGGACGCAGCCGTAGTCAGCGCGGCGACGAGAGGAATATACACCAAGCCATGTGCATGATACCCCGGCAGCCAGTTGACCAATATGCCGTTGCAGATTTCGTGAATCAAATACATGCCGAAACTTGCCTCCGCAACCAGCAAGATAAGCCTGTTTGAAGGCAGCCGGTTGGACAGGTTTTTTGCCAGCAGGAAAACCAGGATGGAAATCAGAAAGGTGAGGGGACCGCGCTCCGAGTTGATGAAGTAATTCTTCATGACCCCAAGCGTGCTGACGGCATAGTAGTTCAACCCTGCGCCAACCGCCACCAGTGCAATGATGGCGCTAACGATCCAGCCGTTGTCCAGCCGTATGTGAGCGGCATAATTGTCAATGACGTATCCAGCGATGAAATACACCATGAGCCACGGGAAGAGCTTAAACCACTCCATGTTGAGCTGATAGACATCCTCTGCAAAGTACGCAATCTGTTGCAGTAAAAAGAACGGGAAAGACAGCCCCAGAAGTATCGCCAGATCACGCCCGTTGGGTTTTTCACCTAGAATGAACATATTGATGAACGGCGCAAAGACCATCAGACAGGCAAACACAGACAGATACCACAGGTGAGGGGCTATATACCCATCTACGACGATCAAGGCTTTTAGCGTCCACAGCACCGTTTGCCTGTCCATGCCGTAGAGCATATATACGCCCAGATAGGCCAGGTTCCAAAACAGGATGGGTGGAATCAGCCGCACCGCCCGTTTCTTATAGAAAACCGCCAGTGGATAAGGTTTACCCAGCAGCAGCGCGCCCGACACCATCACAAATACCGGCACTGCCGCTCTTGCCGGCGTTCCGATAATATTCGAAAGCCACCATTCGGCTGTCCGTACGTTCCCCTGGTCGTAAAAATCCACGATCACATGCCCTGTGATGACCGCCAAAATGGCAAACACGCGCAGATAATCCAGCCAGACCTTTCTTTGGTACGTCTTGATGACCTCTAGCGCGTTCGATGTCGCCGCTTCCGACCCCGCCTCAGCCTGACCCTCCGAAGTGACCCATGGCCCCCCTTCACGGTTCACAGAAGGTTGAACTTCTTCCAGCTGGTTTGGGCTTGAGCGGATGAAACGCTGAGGCATTTGCTTCTCCTTGGGCGATTACTTTCACACGACGAAAATCACCCAAAAAAGTAACCCGCATACAAAAACTCCCGTCAGCCTTTCGAACCAGACGGGAGTCCTTCGTAATTTACTAACCACCAAGTACAAATTTTTACCCCCCGCCCTCACCATACAACTTGCGGTGGACAACGCTCAATGCCCGCACCTGCTCCGCTGCATGATACGATGACCGCACCAGCGGATTCGATTCCACCCATTTGAACCCAATCGAATAACCATACTCCCGCAGTTCGGCAAATTCTTCCATCGTGTAATAACGCGCAATCGGCATGTGCTTCTTGCTCGGCTGCAGGTACTGACCGATGGTCAGAATATCCACGCCCCACGAGCGCTGATCGCGCATCACGGCTTTGATTTCGTCCATCGTCTCCCCCAGCCCAACCATGATGCCCGACTTGGTCAGCACCTCGGGGTCGAGTTTCTTGGCGTTGCTCAGGGTTGCCGCCGCCCACTCGTAATGATCCTGCGGCTGGACGGTTTTGAACAACCGCGGCACGGTTTCCACATTGTGGTTCAAAATTTCCGGGCGGGCGTCCATCACGATTTTCAGCGCCTCCAGCGAGCCTTTGAAATCGGGAATCAGCACTTCGATGGAGCAGCCCGGCAGCAACTCGCGAATGCGGCGGATGACCATGGCGAAAATCGGCGCGCCCCCGTCGCGCCGCTCATCACGGTTTACCGACGTGATCACGGCGTGCTTCAAATTCATCGCTTTCACGGCTTGCGCCACCCGTTCGGCCTCGCCCCAATCCAGCAGGGCAGGTTTGCCGTGTTTCACATCGCAAAAGGCGCATGTGCGCGTGCACACATCGCCGAGCATCAAAAACGTGGCAGTGCCGCTCCCCCAGCACTCGCCGAGGTTGGGGCACATGGCTTCCTCGCAGACCGTGTGCAGTTCCTTTTTGCGCATCAGGCTGTGAAGCCATTCGTACGTCTTGCCCGAGGGTGCGCGCACCTTGATCCACTCGGGGCGGCGCAGCGGGCGGGAGTCGGTTTCGGGGATGATTCGGTCTCTCGTAGGTGGTGTGGCAGGCATAAAGTCCTTTTTGAAGCGTTATTTTATCTTCCGTACTTTCAATCGTAAACCCTTCACTTCGACGACTTCCACGTGGTCTCCCTTACGGATTTTGTCGGACGCCTCCGCCTTTTCCGCGCTCCACAACTCGGACTGCAACTGCACCTGACCGCCCGCTTCACCCCAGCCGACAACGATTCCCGTTTTCCCAACATACGCCTCCGCCCCGGCGCTGACCGGCTTGCGCAGGGCGCGCAGCGCAAACATCAGAATGGCGAAAAAGAGCAAGCCAATGGTGACGCCCGTGCCGACCACCAGCGACACCGATACACGCTGGAACTCCGGCACGCCCGGCGAGTTGAACAATACCAACGCGCCGACGATGAACGACGCCACCCCGGCGGCTGTAAGCGCCCCGTGCGTGGGCGCTTTGATGTCGAGGATGAACAGCACAAAGGCGGTGATCAGAAACAGAATGCCAAACCAGTTGACCGGCAACAGCCCGATGCCATAGAGCGAAACCAGCACGGCGATGATGCCGATAAATCCAGCCACCCACCCGCCGGGGCTGGAGATTTCGATCAGAATGGCGGTGATGCCGACAGAGAGCAGGGTGAAGACGATGTTCGGGTCGGTGAGGAAGAGCAGGAACTGCTCGATCAGGCTCATGCGGAAGGGTTCCGCCGCAGCGTCGGCGGTATGGAGCGTGCGCGGACCGTCGTTCATTTGGACGGTGAAGCCGTCCAGCGCTTCGAGCAGGTCGTCCACATTATCCACCACAAAGTCAATCAGGTTGGCTTCCAGCGCTTCGCTGGCTGTGAGCGCTTTTGCCTCGTCCACCATGGCTTCGGCAAGGGCAAGCGCCTGCTCGCCGCGCGGACGCACCAGGTCGCGGATGGCGGCTTTGGTCAGTTCACGGGCTTTGGCTTCGGCGGTGGCGGTCAGGTTTTCGCCGCTGCTGTCAATGGGGCTGGATGCGCCGATGGAGGTTTCCGGCGCCATGGCAGCCGCATGACCCGCCAGGGTAATCATTGCACCCGCGCTCGCGGCGATGGCGTTGCGCGGCGCCACATGGACAACCACCGGCACTTTGCTGGCGCGCATCTCGTTGATGATTTCGAGCATGGTATTCAGGTTTCCGCCCGGCGTGTTGAGTTCGATGATCACCACCTCGGCGTTACGTCGTTCCGCGGCTTGAATGCCCCGTTTGATGTATTCCAGCATCGGCGGCATGATGGGTCCCTCGGCGGTCAGCACCACGGCGAGAGGTCTGTCGCTTTGGGCGGCGGCGGGCTGAACTATCAGAGAAAGCGAGGCGAGCAGGATGAGTGTCAGTCCGAAGATTCGGCGAATGGTTTTCATCATCTGATGGGTCTCCGTCTTTTTCATTATAACGTCTGTGACGGAGACGGGGGACGCGGTTTTAAAACTCAACCAAACGCGCGCCGCGGTCGTGAGGAGTTTCTATGTCAGCGTCAGGTAGATTGTGCGAATGCTGAGGATGACAATCAGCGCCCCGACGAGAATCATCAGGGATTTGAGGGGCAGGCTCTTCGTCACGCGAGCCGCGAGCGGGGCGGCAATGACGCCGCCGATGAGCAATCCCAGAATGATCTGCCCGTAGTGCGAAAAGGTGAGCGTCAGTACAAAAATCACCGACTCGGCAAAGGTCACGAAAAACTCCGAAAAGTTGACCGAGCCGATTGTCAGCCGCGGGTTTTTGCCCCGCGCCACGAGCGTCGTCGTTACCACGGGGCCCCAGCCTCCTCCTCCGATGGCATCGCAGAATCCGCCGACTAATCCGAGAACGCTGACGCGGGCGGTGTGCGTCCCATCGTTGATGTGACCGTCGTTGCGGAATGCCTTGTAGATGATGTACGCGCCCATCAGAAGCAGGTAGCCTGCGATATAGGGCTTGATAACATCGCCGTCTATTGATGTGAGCAGGTAGGCGCCTGCCACGCCGCCGACCACGCCTGGGATGAGCAGGCGTTTGACCAGTTTCCAGTCAATGTTGCCCAGCTGCCAGTGTGCCGCGCCCGAAACGCCTGTCGTCACTACCTCCGCCATGTGAACGCTTGCCGAAGCCGCCGCAGGGGGGAGCCCCAAACTGAGCAAAAACGTGTTCGAACTGACGCCATATGCCATGCCCAGCGCCCCGTCAATGATTTGCGCCACAAACCCCACCAGCACATACAGAAGAATAGATGGATCCATGTTGTTACTCCTTTGAAATGATCGGTTATTGCTTTGTTGCAAAGATGGCCAAAGGTATGGATCATCGCCTTTTCCCTCACCCCTCACCCCTTGCCCCTCTCCCAGCGGGAGAGGGGTTGGAGTGAGGACGAATAGTTAAACCATGTGTTTGCAACCGAGCAATCGGTTATTTTTACTTTCCTGCTCTTGTTTCTCTAATATCTATAAATCCTATAATATTAATATACTTTTCAGACAAGAAAGAATGCCCTATTCGGGTTGTTTACTGATGTTACGCACGATTGACTTGCTTCTGCATTTTGACCGCAGACGGCTGACCACCGTGTTTATTCACGAGTCAGTTGTCGGCGGCAACCGTTGAATTGACTTTGAAACCGAGGCGCGACTTGACAACTGCGTATCATTAGTTATTTACTTGCGATCAGTTCGTCAATCCCAGGCTTTTCCGGACTTCGCTCTGCCGTCTGGTCAAGTTGGCCAGCGAGGTGTTGTCGAGAATACCGACAATCGCATTGCGCACGTCACCCATCACCATCCGCAGACCGCAGGTCGCCTCATCGGGGCAGCCGCACGGCTCGTATGCCATCTGGCTCACGCACCGAATCGGCGCAACGGGTCCATCCAGCACGCGGAAGACCTGCCCCAGCGTGATTTCATCGGCGGGCTTTGCCAGATAATAGCCGCCGCCGATGCCCATTTTGCTATGCACCAGCCCTGCATTCTTGAGCGCCAGCAAAATCTGCTCCAGAAATTTGGCGGGGATCTGTTCCTTTTGGGCGATTTCCCGAATCTGGGTCATGCCAGTGGGGGAGTTCTTTTGCGCCTCCGCCAGGCTGATCATGGCTCGCAAGCCGTATTCGCCGCGTTTGGAAAGTCTCATCTGTGTCCTATAAATCCTATTGAATTGCTTATATTTTAGCGAACTCACGCAAAACAATCAAGAGGACGTTGGTCATTCATTCTCCCAACTCGACAACTTCCACATCTCCCAGCGCCTTGCAGACATCCTTGCTCTTCATGATGATCGCCACATTGCGGACTCCGGACCCGATGGAGATTTCCTCCTCCCTCAGAACAGACGCATCCATCAGGACCCGAACCTGATTCCTCACCCCAAACGGACTCACCGTCCCGATGCGATATCCCGTTACCTCCAGCACCTCCTGCTCGGTTGCCATCCGCACGCGCGAGCGTTTCACCAGTTGACGCAGTTTCTTCCAATCCACCTGCGCGGGTCCTGCCATGAGCACCATCACATATTCACCCGCCCGCACTTGAAACAAAATGCTCCGCACAATCTGTTCCGGGCGCTGGTTTCGGGCAGCCGCCGCCTCCTCAAAACTGGAGACAGGGTGCTCGTGTCGAAAGAGGCGGTGGGGAATCCCAAGTTGTTCCAATGCGATACTAGCGGGAGGTTTATCCATAATCTTTTCTCGTTTAGGATTTACGCACAATCGAAGTTCTCCCCTGGCGCTTGCCCGCCAGGACAAGTGTAACGTCGCTTACGCAACCCGCGCGTTAGCGAACGCGCTCTCCGTAAGGTTTTGCGGAAGTCCAATCGTTCTCTGTGTCTCTTTGGCAAAATTTGTCGTGTAAAATCACGCCATGTCCAAATTCAAATCACCTCTCTCTTTGTTCCTGATGTCGGTAATTCTAATCGGTCTGCTGGCTTTATTCGGACCCGAAGAAAAAGTGCTTGGCGCCAATGTGCGCGTCGTGTACCTGCACGGCGCATGGGTGCTGGCGGCGGAACTAGCGTTCCTCGCGGCGGGAGTTGCCGGTGGGCTGGCGTTGGCTGCCAAGCGAGACCTGTTCCACCACTGGTCTGCCGCGCTCGGGCGGACGGGCATCGTCTTCTGGGTGACCTACCTCCCACTTTCGCTGTGGGCAATGCAGACCAACTGGAACGGTCTCTTCCTCGCCGAACCGCGCTTCCGCCTCGCCCTCATCTTTGCTGTGACGGGTGTGCTGTTACAGGCCGGCTTGTGGCTCATCAACACAAACTGGATCACCTCGCTGGCGAACGTGCTCTTCATCATCGTTCTGCGCGCCGTTTTTGCAGGCGCGGAGAACGTCATGCACCCGCCGCCCTCCCCAATTTTCAATTCGGGAAATTTCGTTATCATCGGGTTCTTCCTCGCCTTGATCCTGCTCTCTCTGCTGGCGGCATATTTTCTGATGCAGGCGTTCTTGAAGAGCCGGGCATAATTATCGCTACGCGCCTTTGGGAAGGATGAGCCTGCTTCTCGAAGACCGCAATGACGGATACCCCCCCTATGCGCTTGCGATTTCAACTCATCATTTTCATGTTCCTCCGCGCCATCCTGAACACCATGCACAGGAGGGTATATCCGTTTTTAACGGTCTTTGCGCGCGGATTGGGCGTGGAAATCACCACGCTTTCCTATGTGGTCATTTGCTGAGACGCAGGATCGGCGCATTGCTCGCGGCATTCGTCTGTCAGAGATTCGGTTTCCTGCCTGTGACGTTGATCGCGGTTCTGTTCAGTGTATGCGTCCTGTTGGCGCTCGGCGAATTGACAAGGAGAGTTGTGATCCTGCCGCGCCTCATGGCGCGAATACGGCGTTCCGAAAGCAGTGAGGCATGATGATCCTGTTGCTCTATGCATTCTTTCTGTTTCTTTTTCTTCTGGGTTTGTTGTGGATTCTCGTTCCGGCATGCTTTGGACTTCCCTCCATTCCCACAAAGCCCAACCGCATCCGCAAAGCCTTGGAACTGGTCAACCTGCAACCGGAGGAGGTTCTCTTCGATCTCGGCGCGGGGGATGGACGCGTGCTCCTGATTGCCGCAAAAGAGTTTGGTTCGCGAGCCGTCGGCATCGAGGTGGGACCTGTCCAATGCGCGCTGATCTGGTTGAGGGTCGTTGCGAGCGGATTCGGGGCGAGGATAAAAATTCGATGGGGGAACTATCTCAAGTCAAGTTTGAATGAAGCGGATGTCGTCTTTATCTATGCCACATCGCGGGAGTTGGTGAAACTCGCTCCGCATTTGCAGAAACAGATGCGGGCGGGAACCCGGCTTGTTTCAATTGCGGCGGATTTCCCCGTATGGGAGCCGTCCGTTTTCGACGAGGAAAGTCTGATCTTCGTTTATGAGATGCCGCCCCGCGAGGGAAGTTTGACAACGTATCTTTTGAAGAAGGCGGATTAGCATTACGGCGCAGGTGGCGCAGACGTTAGCGAACATCAGCCTGCGCTGAAGCCCGCGCGCTGAGCAAGTTGCGCGTTCCCTTCGGGGAAATGGATTGGGTTGTCACTTGTCTTTTAATTGCTTCAGGCGCTTTTGCAGGTCGGATTTTCTTATCGTAGAGAGCGTCTCGTGCGCATCACCCTTGAAGGAGGTCGGTGGAGGCAGACCCCGCCGTTCTGCCTGACGCCGTGCACGTTCATGGTTCATATCGGCGGGAAAGTATAAAATTTCCTTTCCCTGCGCGTGTCCTGCGAGCATTTCGTCGAGGCTGATATCTCCGCCGCCGATCCCCACCAGAATGTCGCTGCATTCCACCATTGCCCTTGATGTGGGGGAAAGTTCGTCGGAACCGGGTAATTTTCCGCCCCATTGCGCATCCTCGATAAAACAGATGTAGTCCACCGCGTCGCTAATCCCCTCGGGATGCTTCAGCGCCTGTGTGGAAACGATTCCCACGGTGGTGAACCCCATTGACTTCGCCAGGGGATAGATTGCGCCGATGCCGACGCTGGTCGCGCCAATGTTGACGATTGTCGTTTGGGGGGAATAAGCGGCTAAAACGTCCCGCGCGATGCGCAGCATTTCCTGTTCGTTCTCGTATCCCAAGCCTGAAAATCCGTAAAAGGTGAGCATGGTTTTTCCCAAGCCCCTGATAAATGCGGATGCCTGCTCGGGGGTCATGCTCCATCCGACGATGCGGTTCTTTCCGCGGAGTTGAAGTTTGAGACGGGTAATGAGTTGACGGAGTGTGATCAAGGAAAACCTCTTTCGCCCACGGAATCTATGATGTCTCCTTCAAAAACGCGTCTGCGAATGATTCGAATTATACAATGTCGCCTGGTTCGATTTCATGACAGTTGAATATAAAACGAACTCTTCGGTTTTGCTTCCGTATCTGTTGAGGGATCGATCCGCGTCCGGGGCGCGTCGAATGCCCTCCGGCCTGGCGAAGGGACGGCTTTCATCGCCGTCGCTTCGGGGTGGGGGTGATAAGGCAGGGGCAGTTTGGGGGGTGAGGAACGCGGCGCGGGTATGACTTGCCAATGCGCCCGACGCTGAAGAGCCTCTGTTACGCGTCAATCGAGCGCGCAGCGGACGTTCCCTACCGTTCGCACAATATTTTCAGATGAACGTCTTTGCCAGTGTTCATCTGTGTCCATCTGTGGTTAAATAACGTCACCGATCACCGATAAACGGAAAACTCTCATGCTCATCCACTCCGCCTCCCAACTCCTCACCCTCCAGGGCGGTCCCCAACGCGGACGCGCCCTCGGCGCGCTGGGTATCATCGAGGACGGCGCAGTTGTCGTGCGCGATGAAAAAATCGTTGCCGTCGGCGCCACCGCCGAACTGCGCGCCTCCTACCCCAATGAACCCACCCTGGATGCCAATCATTGCGTCCTCATGCCCGGCTTTGTGGACCCGCACACCCACGTCATCTGGGACGGCGACCGCGCAGACGAATTCGAGAAGAAGATGGCAGGCAAGCCCTATCTGGAGATTCTGGCTGAAGGCGGCGGAATCCTTTCCACGGTCCGCGCGACGCGCACCGCCTCCATCGAATCGCTCATCGCGCAAACCCGTCCGCGTCTTCTGCGCATGTTTGCGCACGGTACAACGACAGTCGAAGCCAAAACCGGCTACGGTCTGCAAACCGCCACCGAACTGCGCCTGCTCAAAGCCCTGCTCACCCTCGACGACGAAACGCCGCTCGACCTTGCCTTTACCTTTCTCGGCGCGCACGCCATCGCGCCCGAATACAAGGACGATCCGCAGGGCTACACCGACCTCGTTTGCCAGACGATGCTTCCCATGCTCAAAGAATGGTGGGACACCCACGCCCCGCGCCGCCCTCTGCCTTTTGTGGATGTCTTTTGCGAGAACAAAGCCTTCACCCTCGAGCAATCGCGTCAAATCCTGACCCAAGCCCGTTCGCTGGGATTCCCGCTCAAGATCCACGCCGACGAGTTCGACAACCTCGGCGGCGCCTCGCTGGCGGTCGAACTGGGAGCCGTTTCCGCAGATCATCTGGTGAAAACCTCCGATGCCGACATTGCCGCGTTGGGGAAATCCGATACGGTGGCGGTTGCCCTGCCCTGCACTCCGTTTGGTCTTGCCGAAAGGGATTACACCCCTGCCCACAAGTTGATCGAAGCCGGCGCCCTCCTTGCCCTCGCCACCGATTGCAACCCCGGCACATCGTGGAACGAGTCCATGCAGATCTCCATTGCGCTGGCATGCCGCTATATGCGCCTCACGCCCGCCCAAGCCATCGCCGCCTCGACGATCAATTCCGCCCACGCCATCCGCCGCGCCGATACCATCGGTTCCATCGAGATCGGCAAACAGGCGGATATGCTGATCCTCTCCGTGCCGGATTACCGTCACCTTGGCTATCGCTACGGAACCAATCTTGTCAGGCAGGTGATCAAACGCGGGCAGATCTATTCGGTGGATGTGGGATATTACCGGACGGCATAACTGTCACGGTGCACGCTTCGGCAAATGGAATTGTGCCGGGCCATTCCGGTTGCGGCGGTGAAAAAAACGCAGCCCCCATAGTAAAATTCATTTCCAACGGAACGGCTCGTCTAGTTTTATCTTCCATGGATACCCGCTGGATTCTTTTCGCCCTGATCCTTGTGACCAATGCCCTGATTGCGTTGTTCCTGGCGGCATTGTTGCGCCGCAGGTACCCCGCTCCCGGGCGTGATGCCATGATATGGATGCTTGTCATGCTGGCAGTCTGGGCGTTCTGCTATGCCATGATTGTGGTTTCGCCCTCCATGGAGGATAAAATCTTCTGGCTGAAATTGGAAAATATCGGCATCTTTACCGTTCCCGTGTTTTGGTTTTTCTTCACCCTGCAATACGCGCAGTTCGACAAATGGTTGAGTCGATCCACCGGGACGCTGTTCTTCGTCGTTCCGGCAATTTCCCTCGGCCTGTTGTTTCACCCGGATTGGTTTCATCATTTTTACAAATCCGTGAATACCGTTGCCGAAACCGGCGGACCGCTCATCCCCGTGCGCGGACCATGGTACTTCATTGCGCTCACACAGGCATATCTACTCGATCTGGCCGGTATGACCCTGCTCATCTGGCGGGTCTTTCAGGTCAGGGACATCTTTCGCAGACAGGTGTTTGTCCTGATTGGGGCGGCATTGTTTCCCCTTCTGGTGAATATCTTCTATCAGGTTTCCCCGTATTTCATCCCCAACTCTTCCATCCTTATGGATCTGACGCCGATTTCTTTTACGGTGACTGCCTTCCTCCTGAGCGCCGGGATCTTCGGCTTGCGCCTTTTTGATCTCGTTCCCATTGCGCGGCATACCGTCTTGGAGCACATCCCCGAGATGGTATTCGTCATAGACGCCCAGGATCGGGTGGTGGATTTGAATTCTGTGGCGCAAAAGACCCTGGGCAAACCTCTCGAAGAAATCATTGGCGGAGAGGTCATTGATGTCTTCCGCCCCTGGCCCGAGTTGATCAATCGCTTTCTGACGCAACATGAAGCGCACGAAGAGATTCTCATTCCCGGCGACCCGCCGCGTACGCTGGAGCTCATCGTTTCCGCGCTGTATAACCGCTTCAAACGTCTGGAGGGACGCATCATTGTCGCGCACGACGTGACAGACCGCAAATGGCTCGAGTACGATCTGAAGTACGCCAATGAGTCGCTCAAAAACCAGTTGAGCGAAATCGAACAACTTCGCCTCGAACTGCAGGAACAGGCGATCCGTGATCCTTTGACCAGCGTGTACAACCGCCGTTTTCTGGCAGACGCCATGGACCGTGAACTGGCGCAGGCAGGACGCAGCGCAGCCCCCGCCTCGGTGATCATTCTCGATATTGATTACTTCAAGCAATTCAACGACACGTACGGTCATCGCTGCGGCGATTACATCCTCCAATACATCTCCAAATTTCTTGGCGAACGCATTCGCCGCGGAGACGTGCTGTGCCGATACGGCGGGGAGGAATTCGTCGTCTTTATGCCGAACGCTCCTCTCGAATCGGCATATCAACGCGCCGAAGACTGGAGAAACGAAATTGCCAATGCCTTTATCGAATATGAAGGCCTGCACCTGAAAACATCCTTTTCGGCGGGAGTCGCCGCGTTTCCTCTGCACGGCTCCACCAGCGACGCCATCCTGACCGCCGCGGATAAAGCGCTCTACCAGGCAAAGAACGGCGGGCGCAACCGCGTCGTGCTGTATCATTCGTCTCATCCAACGACTGTAACTGATCCCCCGGATGGGACGGAGACTGCCCAGGGATAGGTCTGGGGTCTTCTCGAAATTCAGGAGATTTTATGCAAATAGACATCATCGGTGTACCCGTCGATCTGGGCGCGGATCGTCGCGGCGTGGATATGGGTCCCAGCGCCATACGCTATGCACATCTTCACAAGGCGTTGACGAACCTCGGCTACACCCTCGAAGACAAAGGCAATATCGAAGTGCCGATTCAGGAAATGTGCAGCATCACCGACCCCAAACTCAAATATATTGACTGCATCATCCCCATGGGGCGGCGGGTCGCCGGCGCGGTGGCAACCTCCATTCAGGGCGGCAGGTTTCCGCTTGTGCTGGGCGGCGACCACAGTCTTTCGGTCGGCTCGATCCGCGGCGCGGCAAAGCATAGACGGCTTGGCGTCATCTGGGTGGACGCCCATGCCGACTTCAACACCGCCGAAACGACCCCTTCGGGCAACATTCATGGAATGCCCCTTGCCGCCCTGTGCGGACTTGGCGACCCGCGTCTTGTCTCCCTGTGGGATGAAACGCCTCCGGTCATCGACCCGCGCAGGGTCGCCATCATCGGCGCGCGTGACCTCGACCCGGGCGAAAAGGGGAATTTACGAGCCGCCGGCGTGATGGTGCAAGGCATGGAGCAGATCGACCGTATCGGCATGGTCGCCGCGCTCGAAAAAGCCGTTCAGCGCGTCAGCCGGGACGTGGATGGCATCTATCTCTCCTTCGATATGGACGCGCTCGACCCGCGTCACGCGCCCGGCGTGGGAACTCCCGTTCCCGGCGGTTTGACCTTCCGTGAAGCGCATCTTGCCTGTGAAGTCGTTGCCGAAACGGGAAAGTTACTTGGCATGGACATGGTGGAGGTGAATCCGATTCTCGATATTCAAAACCAGACGGCAATCGACGCGGTGCAATTCATATGCTCGGCGCTGGGTTCGCGCGTATGGGGCGACTGAGAAAACGCTCACGTTTGAATCGAACAGGAACGGACAGTATCAAAATCGTGTTAAGCAAGAGGCGGGCTTGTTGTCTGTCCGGAACGCGGCTACAATAGTTTCATGCCGGCCGCTTATGGTCCCATTTTGATCGTCGAAGACGTCCCGAATGTCCTTGAATTGTTGGAGGTCACACTGCGCTTCAAGGGTTATGCCGTTGTCACCGCGCGTAACGGGGAGGAGGCGCTGGAAGTGATCTCACAGACCAAGCCGGCGTTGATTGTCACCGACATCCTGATGCCGAAGATGGACGGATATGCCCTCGTCCAAAAACTGCGCATCAACCCGCAGACGCGCTCCATCCCGGTGGTGTTTCTCTCGGCAACATATGTCACGCCCGAGGACAAGCAGTTTGCCCTGAGTTTGGGCGCGGCGCGTTTCATGGAAAAGCCCATTGACACCGAGGACTTTTTACTGACGGTCGCGGAACTGGTGACCCAACAACCCTTTACGCAACCTCATCCGCTCGATATGGAGAAGTTCTACAACGGTTATCGCACGCGTCTGGAGGATAAACTGCGTCATAAGAATTCGCAGATCGCGCGCGCCGAACGCCTGCTGCCCACCCTTCCGCCGGATCAAAAGCCCGCCTTCGAAGCGCTGCTTCAACAATCCATGCGCGACCGAGACGAGATTCAGGCGGAGTTGTACGATATTTACAAAACCATCGAGGAATTGAAGAAGTAGCCTGTTGCCAGCGATGAGGGGAAAGCCCATCGTTGAGTTCTGTTTTTCGGGAATATTCATGGAACCGACATTGTCCTATGTGGAAGTGCTCGCCCGTCAGGCGGGTGAAATTTTGCGCCGGGGATATAACCAGGAACATCAGGTGGATTACAAGGGAGCAATTGACCCGGTCACCGAGGTGGACCGCCGGTCGGAGGCGTTCCTGCTGGGCGAAGTGCGCCGGGATTTTCCGTCCCATCACATTTTCTCGGAGGAGAGCGGCGTCATTCAGGGGAACGACGCGCATATCTGGTACATTGATCCTCTGGACGGCACGGTGAATTACGCTCATCACATTCCCATCTTTTGCGTTTCGATCGCGTATGCATTCAAAGGCGCGTTGACGCTCGGCGCGGTGTATGACCCCATGCGGGACGAGATGTTCCTTGCCGAACGCGGCCGAGGCGCAACGCTCAACGGCAAAGCCGTTCGCGTTTCGAACACGACGGAACTGCAAAGAAGCCTGCTGGTGACCGGCTTTCCTTACGACGCGTGGAATACGAAACAGGATAACTTTGCCAATTTCGTGAAATTCGCAAAATTGACGCAGGGTGTGCGCAGGCTTGGCTCCGCCGCGCTGGACCTTTGCTACGTGGCAGCGGGGCGTTTCGACGGTTTTTGGGAACTGGCGCTCAAACCCTGGGATGTGGCGGCGGGCGGTCTGATCTGCGAGGAGGCGGGGGCGCGCGTGACCAATGTAGACGGCGGGGCGGATTACATCTCCCCGCCGCAATCGGTGCTCGCGGCGACGCCGGGCATCCATCCGCACATGATGCGTGAACTTGCCTCGAGCGGGAGATCAGCCGTTGAAGAGGCGTTCTCAGGTTGACAAAACCATTCTTTGGGATAAAATTCACCCGCCAAACAGTATGCCGAAGTGGCGGAATTGGCAGACGCGCTACGTTCAGGGCGTAGTGAGGGTTCCCTCATGTGGGTTCAAGTCCCACCTTCGGCACTTGTCCCGCCTGTCCGTGCGGGCATTTTTTTTTCATACGATGTCTTCGCGATGGAAACGAATACTCAAGACAATGCTCGCCGGCGGTTTGTTAGCCGCCTTTTTTATCTGCATTCCCATCGGAGAGATCTATCGCGCCGTACATTCCGCCAATTTGATCCTTTTCGGCATGGCGGTCCTGCTGGGCGTTCCGGGGATGTTTCTGAGCACCCTGAGCACTTGGCTATTGGCATGCCGCCAGGGAATTACCATGCCGCTGTGGGAGTTCTTTCTCTTCAACATGGCGATCCGATTTTATAGTTTCTTTTTCCCCACCTCCGCCATTTCCACGGCGATGCGCTGGCACAAACTCTCCGCCGGGTCGAAGAAAGCGGAAGCCCTCTCGGCAATTGCCTTTACCCGCGCCATGAGTATCTTTATCGCGCTGTTTTTAGGAATGTTTTGGGTTCTTTCCGGCATCGAACAGGAAGTGATCGACCCTCTCGTTTTTGTTTTGTTCATCCTGCTGTTCCTCGCCGGCTGGCTGGCGGTGACCCGTCTGAGCCCATCGCTTGCCCGCGCATTTCATCGTTTGTCCGCCGCGTTCGACAACCGGTGGATGAAACGAATCGCCAGTTTTGCCGGGCGGCTTTTCGCCTCGGTCGAGGCGTATGCTCAAATGTCTTTGCCTGCCCTTGCCGGCATCGGTTTGATCAATCTTGCAAATGAATTGCTCGGTGTGGTCTCTTACGTGCTGATTGCCTGGGCGATGGATATTCCCCTTTCCTTTGTGAACCTGGGCTGGCTTCGTTCCATTGCCTTCCTTGCCGCGCTTGCTCCATTCACTTTGGCGGGCGGCGTGGGATTGCGGGAAGTCACCGTACTGGTCATTCTGTCCACATTCGGGGTCGAACCGGATGTGGCGGCGGGATATTCCTTTCTCATCTATGCGCGCGGGGCGGTATTTGCGCTGTTGTGCGGGGCATTCGAATTGGGTTTAGCCTTGAAATCAAGATGAAGATCTGCCTCATCAGTGTGGAAATCTTTGCTTGGGGAAAATACGGTGGATTTGGTCGTTCGACGCGCATGCTGGGGCGGGAACTCGTCAAGCGCGGCGTAGAGGTGACCGCCGTCGTTCCGCGTCGCGCCGGACAAAACCCTGTGGAGGACCTCGACGGCATTCGCGTATTCGGGTTCGACCCCCGCCAACCTTTCTCTGCCCTTCCCCTTATTCGCATAGCAGACGCCGATCTCTACCATTCACAGGAACCTTCCTTCGGCACTTATCTTGCCCGCCGCGCCATGCCCGATCGGAAGCACGTCGTCACCTTTCGCGACACACGCAACCTCCGCGATTGGTGGCTCGAATTCACGCATCCATCTTTGAACCATTTGCAGGTACTTTCCAATTTGGTGTTCGAGGATAATTTTTTCGTTCATTCCGCCGTCCGCCAGGCGGATGCGTGGTATGCCGCCGCGCATCTGCTCATTCCGAAAGCGCGCAAAAAATATGGATTGCCCCGCGACCCCCGCTTTCTGCCCTCTCCCATCCCGTTTCCCGCCCGGGTGCAAAAATCCGAAGCCCCGCTGGTTTGTTTTGTGGGGCGGTTGGACAGAAGAAAACGTCCGCAGATATTTTTCGATTTGGCGGAACAGTTCCCGGAGATTCGGTTTGAGGCGGTGGGAGCGGGGCGCGATCCCGTTTGGGATGGAAAATTAAAATCCAGGTATGAGCATCTCCCCAATTTGAAGATCCGGGGATTTGTCAATCAATTTGAGGAGGACGGCTTGTCCGAACTGTTGGGCAAAAGTTGGGTGTTGGTCAATACGTCTGTTCGTGAAGGGCTTCCGACATCCTTTATCGAAGCGGCAGGGCACGGTTGTGCCATTCTGAGCGAAATGGACCCCGACGGGTTTGCCTCGCAATTTGGTTATCACGCGGCGGATGGAGATTTCGCAAAGGGCTTGCGTTGTTTGTTGCGAGGCGATAACTGGCGCAGGCTGGCATCCGCGGGGATGGACTATGCGCGTGCGACCTTTTCCCTGGAGGCTTCGATCAATCAACACATCACTATCTACGAAAGGTTGACACGGTGAATTGATGACCAGGCTGATTGTTTCCGCCAACCGGCGTGAGGCTCTCCTCAGCGAGCCGTCCGGCTGGATTTTTATCGTTGATCTTGAAACACCAGCAGTACTGCAAAAGACCAGCGGACTGGAACCGCCCTACCGCGCCTTCGACCATAATCCGCGCGGCGGCATGCGCGGTATGCGCGGCCTCAGTTTTTTCAACGGCGAACTGGCTGCCGCCGATTATTCGTCCATCTTTTTCTTCGATCGAAAGTGGAATCTCACCCGTTCCATCACACATCCCTCCGTCTCGGCGATACATGAAATACTCCACGTGGAAAATGGGATTTGGGTCACCTCCACGATCAACGATACGTTGGTACGGTTCGATCGGAACGGCGATCTGGCGGAAATTCACTGCCTGCGAGAACAAAGAGACCTCATGCGCCTCCTGAATGGACCTCGAAAGATCCTGTTTCGTTCCAGCGATTTTCATGAGGGGATGTTCGATTTTCGCAAACGCTCCTATTTCACATCCGATTTGTACGACCGCCTGCATCTCAACGGATTGACTGTTTCGCCAGACGGGCGGATGGTTGTATCGCTGGGGCTGGTCGTGGGCGAGATGTTTGGGATTTTGATGTTCCTGAAGACGCTAATGAGGCGGTTCAAAATATGGAATTTATTCCTGGTGCTCAACCGCGTCGTTCGGCGTCTCTTGGGTATCGAGAAAAAGATGCTGAGCGAACTCGTCATTCAGCCCAGTCAGGGCAGGTCTGCCATCGTCAGTATGGACCGCTCGGGCAAATGGGACGTCCACATCCAGTTCCCTGTAACGCATAACCCCAGTCATTCCGTGCGGCTGTTGGAGGACGGAACGGGATTGTACCTGAAGTCCTCGTACGGCGTACTTGTGCATTTCGGGATGAACGGCGAGATTCTTATGGAAGACAAACTCACCGACGAATTCCTGAGAGGATTGCTGGTACTGCCGGATCGCCGGCTGGTCATCGGGGCGGGGAACGCGCTCCTGACGTATGATTTGAAAACCCGCAGGACTCTTTCGACATATCCATTGACGCAGGATCCGCGAGACTCGGTGTTCGATATTCAATTTTTCCCCTCGGACTTCGAACTACCCCCCGCCTCGTTGGCGGAAAAGATAGGCAAAGTCATCGGCTTCGAGGGACGAACCATCCTTTGGGAGGGGCAGCCCGGTGCGAATTCTGGTCCTCATTCATGAATATCCCCCCATCGGCGGCGGCGGCGGACGCGTGGCGCAGGATGTCGCCCGCGGGCTGGTAAAACGCGGGCATGAAGTTCACGTTCTCGCGCCACACATCAATGGCTTGAAGAAACAGGATTTCGACGAAGGTGTTTCCCTCACCCGCATTCCCTCCTTGCGGCGCACACCCTTTGTCGGCGACCTGCTTGCGATGAGCGGCTACCTTATTGCGGGTTTTTGGGCGGGGTTGATTTTGCTGTGGCGCTTCAAACCAGAGGTCATCCATGTGCATTTTGCGGTCCCTGCAGGGGCGCTGGCGTGGATCCTGTCCAAACTGACGGGCGTTCCCTACGTTTTGACCAGCCATCTGGGGGATGTGCCGGGAGGCGTCCCCGAAAAGACGGATCGCTGGTTCAAGTGGATTCGTCCCTTCACCCCCCGCATCTGGCGGGACGCCGCAGCTGTCACCGCCGTCAGCGATTTTACCCGCCGTTTGGCGTTGTTGCATTACCCGGTGGATATGCGCGTGATCCCCAACGGCATCGAGATGCCTCCTCCGCATCCTGCCCGCATCCGGTTGAACTCGCCGCCCAAAATTTTATTTGCCGGGCGTTTGGTCCAGCAAAAGGATCCGCTGCTGATCCCGGAAATCTTGCATGAATTGAAGCAATTGAACTGGCAATGTATCGTGCTGGGCGATGGACCGCTTCGGGACGGGTTGGTCCAAAGGATCGAAACCCTAGGATTGCAAGAACGTTTTATGATTCCGGGTTGGGGATTGCCCAAGGAAGTTCATCGTTGCCTGCAGGAGAGCGATATTCTCCTGTTACCCTCGCGTGCGGAGGGAATCCCCATGGTAGGTTTGCATGCCCTGGCGGCGGGTTTGGCAATCGTGGCAAGCGATGTTGGGGGGGTATCGAACCTGATAGATTCGGGAAGAAACGGCTTTCTGCACCAGCCGGGCGATGTTCGATCCTTTGCAGAAAGCCTGAAGAAGCTGTTGTCGAATCCGGCATTCCTGTTGAGCGCCCGCAAAGCCAGCCTTGAAATTTCGCGAAGATTCGAACTGGATCGCATTCTGGATGCCTATGAGGAGGTATTGGTTGAAGCGTCCCAAAAACGCTGAGAACGTGAAAACCAAGCGGGTCATCGTGTGGGGGATCATGGTATGGGAGCGGACATGTCGGCGATCGGGCGTTGCTCCTGTCCATACGAATTTGCCGGAGCAGGCCATTGAACCTGTGGAATTTACCGTGGTCACCGCCAATGTCGGGCCCATGATCGAATATACACGCAGGGATTCGAAATATCCCTTTTAACTTCTCCATGGCCGAAGACAACCTTTGGCAATTGTAAAAGCCTTTGCCGCTGCCGACTTGTTCGTTTTCGGCGGGGCTTTTATGACGATATCGTTCATTCCATCGCCATTCTTGCGCTGATCCCGTTGGAGGCGGTTTTGCGCCTTCTGAGCGCAAAATAGCGCGGTATAATAGGGGAAAATCAGGTATTTCTTTCATTAGTTAAGACGCGGAGTTACAGAACTCGTTGCTTCGTGTCTTTTTTATGCCGATACCTCTTTCAGAGAGAAAAGAATGATCGAAGAAAACCTCCCCGCCGGAAACGGAACCGGCAACGTCCAGCACGTTGATATTGACGCCCAGATGCGTGCAGCCTATCTGGATTACGCCATGAGCGTGATTGTGGCGCGCGCCCTGCCCGACGCGCGCGACGGGCTGAAACCCGTCCACCGCCGCATTTTATATGCCATGCAGGAGTTGGGCATCCGCTCGAACTCGGCGTACAAAAAATCCGCCCGCATCGTGGGCGAGGTGCTGGGCAAATACCATCCGCACGGCGACTCAGCGGTCTATGAGACGATGGCACGCATGGCGCAGGACTTTTCCATGCGCTACCCCCTCGTGGATGGACAAGGCAACTTCGGCTCGATTGACGGCGACGCCCCTGCGGCGATGCGTTACACCGAAGCCCGCCTCCAGCGGCTTGCCGAAGAACTGCTGGCGGACCTCGACAAGGACACCGTGGATTTTGGCCCGAACTTCGACGACTCGCTCGAGGAACCTCTCGTTCTACCCGCCCGCGTGCCTCACATGCTCCTCAACGGAACATCGGGCATTGCGGTCGGCATGGCGACCAACATCCCGCCGCACAACCTGCGCGAATTGACGAGCGCCATCATCTTCCTGATTGACAACTACGAGCGGATGGACGACATCGCCCTCGACGAGTTGATGAAACATATCCACGGACCGGATTTCCCCACCGGCGGCGTCATCATCGGGCGGGAGGGCATCGAAGCCGCCTATGGCACCGGCAGGGGGAGACTGGTGGTGCGCGGCATGGCGCACATCGAAGAAACCAAGGGCGGCCGGTATAACATCATCATCACGGAGATCCCTTACCAGGTCAACAAGGCGTCGCTCATCGAACGCATCGCCGAACTGGTACGAGACGGCAAGATTGACCAAATCTCCGACCTGCGCGACGAGTCGGATCGCCGCGGCATGAGCATCGTCATCGAACTCAAGCGCGGCGCCCAGCCCAAGAAAGTTCTCAACCAGCTCTACAAATACACCAATCTGCAAACCACCTTTGGCGTGCAAATGCTGGCGCTGGTCGCCGATGAAAGCGGGCGCGGCGAACCGCGCACCCTGCCGCTCAAACGCGCCCTGCAAATCTTCATTGAGCACCGTCAGACCGTCATTGTCCGCCGCACGAATTACGATCTGGCGAAGGCGCGGGCGCGTCAACACATTTTGGACGGCTTATTGATTGCGCTGGCCAATCTCGACGCGGTCATCAAGACCATTCGCGAATCACAGGATGCCGACGCCGCCAAGACCAACCTGATCACCCGCTTCAAACTGACCGACCTGCAGGCGCAGGCAATCCTCGATATGCAACTGCGCCGTCTTGCCGCCCTCGAACGCTGGAAGATCGAAGAAGAGCATAAACAGGTCACGGAACAAATTGCCTACTTCGAAGACCTGCTTGCCCACCCCAAAAAAGTCCTTGCGCTCATTCAGGACGACATGCGCGACCTCGCCGAAAAATACGGCGACGACCGCCGCACGCGCATCGCCGCCGATGCCACCGACGAACTCAACGAGGAAGACCTCGTCCCCGACGAAGCGGTCTTAATCAGCCTGACCGAGCGTGGATACATCAAACGGGTGGCGGCGGCAGCCTTCAGGTCCCAGAGTCGAGGCGGACGCGGGGTAAAAGGTCACGAAACGAAGGAGGAGGATGAAGTCGTGGCGCTCATTCCCGCCCGCAGTCTCGATTCCATGCTGTTCTTCTCGGATAAGGGGAAGGTTTATTCCGAGAAGGTATATCAAATCCCCGATGCGGATCGAACCGCCAAGGGCATTCCGCTGGTCAACATCCTTGCGCTGGGACCCAACGAGCGCATCACCGCCGCCATCGCCGTCTCCGATTTTTCGGCGCACGGGTATTGCATGCTGGCGACGGCGCGCGGCAAGGTCAAGCGCGTGCTCATGGAGGAATTCGCTTCTGTTCGACCTTCGGGCTTGATCGCCATGAATTTGGAGGAGGGCGACACCCTCGGCTGGGCGCGCCTCACCAGCGGCAACGATGAGATCATCTTCGTGACGCAGAACGGGCAGGCGCTGCGCTTCCATGAGACCAAAGTGCGCGCCATGGGGCGGCAGGCGGCGGGCGTGCAGGCAATCAAACTACGCAAAGACGATCTGGTCACGAGCATGGATGTGGTCGAAAAGGACGGTGCGCTTCTGGTTGTGACCTCGGGCGGGTTTGGCAAACAGACCCCGCTCAAAGAGTATTCTCCCAAGGGACGCGCCACCAGCGGCATTGCCACCATTGACCAAAAAGCCATCCGGGAGATTGGGAAGATTGTTGCCGCGCGCGTCGTGCAAAAGGACGACGATCTGACCCTCATCACCGCCAACGGCGTCGCCATCCGTATCAAGAACAAGGCGGTCAAACAAGCGGGGCGCGCCACAAAGGGCGTGCATCTCATCAAGCCCCAGCCGGGCGACAGTGTGGCATCGGTCGCCCGTATTTCCGCGGAGGATTTGAAAAAGGCGGGGGCAGAGCCTTTGGACGAAAAGGTCGAGCCGCAGCCTGCGCTGATCTGAAAAACGGAGCGGACGAATTCGTCCGCTCCGTTTTTATTGTCGCTCACGGTGTTTCACGAAAGAGTTTATTTTGGCGGGTTCCCCCGAGCCGCCCGCTAAAAGATCGACATCCTGCCCATCACGAACATCACCAACGTCCCAAGCAGGCAAACGGTGCAAAACAGCATGACAGAGATCAGAAAACGCTGTTGGGCGGTCATCCCCAGGAAGTTCCCGCGTTTGCGTTTCTTTTTGCGGGCGGGTTCTGCAACGAGCGCATTATCGCTCGCAGGTCCCTGATCAAATGCCTCCTGCGGTTTGTTTTCTTCGTACAGCGGGGTGTCGGAAAGATCGCGCAAATCATCGAACATGTTTTACCTCGGCGCAGAGTATATCATGTGAACAGCCGCAGGCGCACATCCCCGAATCGTACCGGTATGACCTTGCCGGTATCGTCGCGGATTTTCAGGCTCCCATCGGATTCCAAACCGATCACTTTTCCCGAAACGGATTTTTCGCCTCCCATCTCCACCCGAACCTGCCTGCCGTAATATGCCAGTTTTTTCTCCCAAGCCGCCATGAAGGAATCGGTACCCATGTGCGGACGCAGGGCGATGATATTGGAAAGGATGGCATGCAGAATGACATGACGATCGGGCGCATAGCCAAGGGCGTGTTCCAGGCTGATTGCCGGGAAGCTCAAAACATCTGTGGTTGGTACGGCGGCTTTGAAGACGTTCATGCCCAAGCCGATGACGATGCTTTGCACTTCGTCCTCAAGCCAGGTGGCTTCGATCAATATGCCCGCCAATTTGCGCCCGTTCAGAAGGATGTCGTTGGGCCACTTGATTTGGGGGTTCAGATTGAGTGTCTGCAGGACAGCCGCCAGCGCAAGCGCGGCAAGTCCCACGCTGCGCGAGAGAAGCATTTTTTCCGACGGCGTGGGACGGAGAATCAAACTGAAGGCAAGCGCCGTGCGGGGCGGGGTAAACCATGGGCGATCCAGCCTGCCGCGCCCCAGGGTTTGTTCATCTGCCACCACCAGCGAAAGATCTCGAGCGCCCTGTCTTGCCCATTTCATCGCCTCGTCGTTCGTGGAGCCAATCGAATCGAAATATCGGATTGCGCTCAATCCCAGGTTGGCAAGTACAGATTCGAGTTCCTGCTGGTTCATGATACGCTCACAATGGTTATGGCAGTACGAACCAGGGATTGATAAACCCGCCGCCCTGACGCACCTCGAAGTGCAAATGCGCGCCCTGGGAATTTCCGGTGTTGCCTGCCGTGGCAATTTGCTGTCCGGCCGCCACACTCTGGCACACTCCAACGAAATAAGCGTTCAGGTGGGCGTAAACGGTGGAATAGCCATTGCCGTGGTCAATCTGAATGACGTTTCCGTACCCATAATTCCAGCCGCCCTGCGCCATGGTGACCACGCCGCTATCCGCAGCAAAGACGGGTGCGCCTTCGCCGGCGGCGATGTCAATTCCCAGATGTCCCGACCAATAATCGTTCCCCGAGAGAAAATGGTTTTCCGCGGGCCAGACAAACCCGCCGCTTCCCACCGCGCCTGGCGGGCAAACGCTCTGGCTTGTGGAGGAGGTGCCTGATCTGCCGGTAGCCACGGTAGGCACGAGCCACTGCACGAATTCGCGCTCACCGCCCGGGATCATGACCCAGCTCCCCGATTCGATCTTGGGATTTGCCAGGTCTATATCGTTGCCGGGAAAGTTCAAAATGTCGTCTATGCTGGCATTGAACTCCCTGGCGACCGATTCCAGCGTATCGTTTTCCTTCCATTGATAATAAATTCCATTGGTTGGAGGGATATTCAAGACCTGACCGGGTTTGAGGCTATGCGGATCATCCTGCAAGACGTCATAATTTGCCCATAAGACGGTTTCCGGTTCGAGTTTGAAGGATGCGGCAATGGCAAAAATCGAATCGCCGCGCGAGACGCGATATTCGGTGGGTTTATACCGCGGCTTGTCGGCAGGAACATTCGTCTTGAGTTGAATATCCCTGGGGATGGATACGTACGCTTCAGGACCGCCCAGAGCCGGCAATTGCACGTCAACCGGTTTCTCCTCGGGAACCGCCGTGGGGATGGGTTCGGAGGCCTGCGCGACCGTCGCGGATCGTTTCCATGCAAGCGCGCCGTACACCATCCCTCCGGCAATGGTCAGGGTTACAAACCAACTGATGAGATTGAACGCATTTTCTTTGAAAAACTGTTTCATATCTGTTTTTAAGTAGTCGGTCGAACATCATTCGATGCGCAGAGGACGTTCTCCAACGTCCCCGCCGGCATAAGAGAACGCCGACTGCGCCAATGGAGTTCTACAATCGGATCGAACACTTAGATTCGACGGGAAAGACGCTCCTTACCGGTCTGATCCGAAGGGTTATGCCGCTTTCAGGAATCCCGCCCGAGAGTTTCGAGAAATTCCTGGTTGTTGCGGGCTCTATCGAGTTTCGTAATGATGGCTTCCGTGGCAACGGCTGGGTCCATGCCCGCTCCCTGCGGCTGTTGTGTAACCATCTGAATATACATGCGCCGCATCAGCCAGACGCGCTGGAGCAGGTCTGGACCGAGCAGCAGGTCCTCGCGGCGGGTGGAGGATCGCTCGATGTCCACAGCCGGAAAGATGCGGCGTTCCTGCAGGCGGCGCGAGAGATGCAGTTCCATGTTGCCGGTGCCTTTGAACTCTTCGTACACGACATCATCCAGGCGCGAGCCGGTGTCCACGAGACAGGTGGCAATGATGGTCAGCGAGCCGCCCTCTTCGATGTTGCGCGCCGCGCCGAAGAAGCGTTTGGGCGGATACAACGCCGAAGGATCCATACCGCCCGACAGCGTGCGCCCGGAGGGATTGACTACCAGGTTGTAGGCGCGCGCCAGACGGGTGATCGAGTCCATCAGGATGACCACGTGACGCCCGATCTCCACCAGTCGCTTCGCGCGCTCCAGGGCGAGTTCCGCCGTGCGGACGTGGGACGTGACCGGCTCGTCGAATGTGGAAGCGACCACCTCGGCGTCCACCGAACGGTCCATGTCGGTCACTTCCTCGGGGCGTTCGCCGATGAGCGCAACGATCAAATGCACATCGGGATATTTGGTTGAAATGGAATTGGCAATCTGCTTGAGGATGGTGGTCTTTCCCGCTTTGGGAGGCGAGACGATCAATCCGCGCTGACCGCGCCCGATGGGGGCAATCAGGTTGATCAGGCGCGGGGCGAGCGTATCATGGTCGGTTTCGAGGTCGAAGCGTTTATCGGGAAAGATAGGGGTAAGGTTTTCGAAAACGGGTCTTCGGGATGCTTCTTCGGAGTCCAGCCCATTGATTGATTCCACCTTCAATAATCCATAATGCCGTTCACTTTCACGGGGAGGGCGTACCTGCCCAATGACGAGATCGCCTGCTCTGAGATCGTGCCTTCTCAATTGCGCCTGCGAGACGTACACATCCTGGTCGCTGATGCGGTAGTTGGTTGCCCGCAGGAAGCCGATGCCCTCGCTCATAATCTCCAGGATGCCGCCGCGCAGTTCGATGCCTTCTTTCTGCGCCTCCGCCTCGCGGATCATCATGGCGAGGGTCTCCTTTTTCAGGCGGTTGGCGTTTGGGATGTTCAGGGCTTTTGCCATGCCGCGCAGTTTTGAGAGAGGTTCATTCTCAAGTTCGAGTATTTTCATGTCCGTATCTCTTTATGTGGGATGTTGAAATTGAAGCGTAAACTGTCCCATTGCCCGCGGGAGGCGGAAAAGGGAAGTTCCTTATTGTATTGAGGGTCGGATTGGGTGTTCGGTCAAGTTTGTTTCACGCGCCGCCCGTGCGGGGTAAGTCGCCCTGAAAACGGATTGCGCCATTCAAAAAGTTGTCAATCAACGGGGGAAGCGCCTGTATTATAGCACTTTCGAGAATGCCGGGCAAGCGCATGTCACTGTTTTTCCAGCCGAATTTTCAAATTTGACAGGAGCGCGCGCTGTGCCTGCTTTGCCTGCTCGACTACAAATTTTTCGAGCAGTCTATTCAACTTCACAAATTCCACGGTCTGAGTGATCTTCGTGCCGACATCGTCGAATTGTTCGAAGCGGTAGGTGAAGACGATCTCGATGCGCGGCTTGCTGTAGACGTGAAATTTCAATTCGTCTTTCGGCTTGGTCAGGTGAATCACTGAGTAGATGCGGTTGCGGTAAACGGGAAGCCCCAGCAGGCGGAAGGTTTCCACCGTGTAGAACGGTCTCAGCACGATGCCGTCTGTGTCCCGTCTTTCTTTCAACACGTCTATTTCGGTGAGCAGCGGCTGGAGCCCAATCATGTTGAGGGGTTGTGAGAGATGGTCGTAAACGGTCTCTTTGGGGCAGTTAATGAAAACGGTCAATTCGAAGGAACGCATGGGTCAGATCTCTATATCATACAACATTCTATTTTGCAAATTCCACAGGCGGCGGTACACGCCCTCGCTTTTCAGTAGTTCATCGTGTCTGCCGCGCTCTACGATTCTGCCGTGATCCAGCACGATGATTTCATCCATATTCTCCAGACCAATCAGGCGGTGGGTGATGAGCAGTGACGTCTTTTGTTTCATCACAGCCAACAGGGTTTCAAGAACCTGCTTTTCGGTGATGGGGTCGAGGTTGGCGGTGGGTTCATCGAGAATCAGAATGGGCGCGTCTTTGAGCAACGCCCGTGCAATCGCCAGCCGCTGACGCTCGCCGCCCGAAAGCCGCAGTCCCTGTTCGCCGATCATCGTGTCGTAGCCTTTGGGCAGGCTCATGATGAAGTCATGGATTTGCGCCGCCCGCGCCGCCGCTTCCATTTCTTCCTGTGTGACTTTGGGACGCGCCAGCCGTAAATTCTCGCGGACGGATGCGTTGAAAAAGTAACTGTTCTGTGAGATGAGGGCGAATCTTTTTCGGACCTCATCCTGATTCAGCGACTTGAGCGACTCTCCGCCCAATCGTATTTCTCCCAACTCGTACTCCCAGAATCGGACCAACAAATTGGCGATAGTGCTTTTGCCCGCGCCGCTGGGACCAACGACGGCGAGCGAGGTTCCGGGTTGCAGGTCGAAGGTCACGTTTTGGAGGGCGGGGGTGGTGGCGCCGGGGTAGGTGAAGGTGAGATCGGTAATTTGTAAGTGGTAATTGGTGATTGGTGACTGAGCACTGATTACTCGATCACTGATTATTGGTTCTGCATCCACCACCTCGAACAACCGCTTCGCCGCTTCGCGGGAGGCGTTCCACATTTGGGCGGCGAGGGGCAGGGGGTTGACCGCTTCGAACGAGGCGAAAGTCATCAATGCGAAGGTTCCCAGCATGACACCCTTGATATTCCCTGCGGTGATTTGCGGAATGACCAGCACAAGCATTGTCCACAGCCCGAGGTTGGTGAGCAATGTCCCCAGCGCGGAGTGAACTCCGTTGATGCGCGCCATCTGTTTTTGCGAGTCGCCGTAGGCTTTGCCTGTTGCGGCGAGACGTTTGGCACGGTCTGCGGCGCGACCGAAGGCGAGCAAATCGGCGAGACCCTGGATGCCGTCCACGAGTTGGGTTTGCAGGTCGGCGCGCTGGGTGATGAGACGCGCTCCAGGTTTGCGGCTGACGAGTTGGGCGAGGAGGGGCAGGATCAAACCCAAGGTGAGGAAAAAGCCGAGGAGGGTAAGAGCAAGCGTCGGGTGGAAAGAGGCGAAGAAGAGGGCGGTGAAAAGTCCCACGAGGATGGCGGTCAAAGAGGGCGAAACGACGCGGACGTAGAAGTTTTCCAGTGTTTCCACATCGCCGATGACGCGGGCGAGCAGGTCTCCGCTTTTGTAGTCCATCAGGCGGGCGGGGGCGAGGGGTTCGAGACGTTCGTAGAACCAGACGCGCAGGCGGGCGAGAAGGCGGAAGGTAACGTTGTGTGAGACGAGACGTTCGAGGTAGCGGAAGACGGCGCGCGTGATGCCGAAGAGACGGGTCATGACGACGGAGACGCCCAAGTCGGCGACGGATGCCGCGATGGCGGCGGTGGAGATGAGCCACGAGGATGTGCCGATGAGCGCGACGCTGGAGCCGATGGTGAGGGCGCTGAGCAGGACGGAGAGGGCAACCCAGTTCCAGGAGCTGTTGAGGAAGGTGAGCAGGCGGGGGAGGATTTTGGATTTACGATTTGCGATTGACGATTGGTAATGGGTGATTGGTAATTGGTAATTGGTAATTGGTTGAAGGTTGGGGGGTGAAGGTTGAACGTCGAAGGTCGAAGGTCGAATGTCAAGTTCGATATGTGACGTTTGACTTTTGACGTTTGACTCGGTTCCCTGATACGTTTTGACCATCTCCGCATACTCGCCATTTTGTTTGATGAGTTCGCTGTGTGTGCCTTGTTCGACGATGCGAGCCTGGTCGAGGACGATGATTTGATCTGCCTGGAAGATGGTGTTGAGACGGTGGGCAATGGTGATGACCGTCCGTCCCTGCATGAGGCGGCGGGTGGATGCTTCAAGCAGGGCTTCGGTTTCGGGGTCGAGGCTGGAGGTGGGTTCGTCGAGGATGAGGATGGGGGAATTTTTGAGGAAGGCGCGGGCGATGGCGAGGCGCTGGGCTTGTCCGCCGCTGAGACGCGCTCCGCTTTCGCCGATGACGGTGTCGTATTGGTCGGGGAGGGTTTCGATGAAGTCGTGCAGGTGGGCGGCTTTGGCGGCTTCGATCACCTCTTCGAGAGTCGCATCGGGTTTGCCGAGGCGGATGTTGGCGGCGAGGGTGTCGTGGAAGAGGTGGGGTTTTTGAGGAACCCAGGCGATGTTCTGGTGTAATTGGTAATTGGTAATTGGTGGGTTCGTGAGGATTTGCCCAGATGTAGGTTGGATGAAGCCGAGCAGGAGGTTGACGAGGGTGGATTTGCCCGCTCCCGTTTTGCCGACGAGGGCGATGTGCTGACCTGCGTGGATGGTGAGGTTGATGTTTTGGAGGGAGGGAGTGGTTTCGCCAGGGTAGGTGAAGGAGACATTGGTAATTTGTAATTGGTAATTGGTGATTTGAACCGACTGATCACTGCTCACTGATAACTGGTTAATGACAACTGGCGTATCCAAAATCTCGAAAATTTTCTTTGCTGCGGTTGTTCCCGACATGCCCGCGTGGAATCTTGCTCCGAGGGCGCGCAGGGGCATGTAGAATTCGGGGGCTAGCACGAGCAGGAAGAATGCCGGCTGGAATTCCATGCGGTTGTACAGCAGGCGGAAGCCGATCTCGACGGCTATGATGGCGGTGCTGAGGGTGGCAAGCAGTTCGAGGGCGAGGGCGGAAAGGAAGGTGATGCGCAGGACGCCGAGAGTGGTGTCACGGTATTGTTCGCTGACGCGTTCGATGTTTTTGGCGTGGGATTTGGAGCGCCCGAAGAGTTTGAGGGTGGTCAGTCCCTGCAGGCTGTCGAGGAAGTGGGCGGAGAGGCGGGAGAGGGTGTCGTACTGGCGTTTGGTGACGATTTCGGCGCCTTTGCCGATCATGATCATGAAGAAGGGGATGAGCGGCGCGGTGACAAGCAGGATGATTCCCGTAAGCAGGTCAATGGGAAAGACGAAAACAAGGATGGAGAGCGGAACAAGCGCGGTGATGATGAGTTGTGGGAGGTACTGGCTGTAGTACGCGTCCAGCGCTTCGATGCCCTCGACGGCGGCTGTGGTCAGTTCGCCGGTGCGTTGTCCGCGCGTGTAGGCGGGACCGAGTTTGAGGAGGTGGTCGAAGAGGCGCCCGCGCAGGTCGGTTTTGATGCGCACGGCGACGGCGTTGGCGCTGACTTCGTTGACCCAGGTGAGGAGGGACCGCACGGCGATGACGAGCAGGATGAGACGCAGCCAGTTCGAGACTTGCGCGAGGGTCTGTCCCTTGAGGAAGACTCCGTCCACGGTGAGGCTGAGGAGGTAAGCCTGGCTGATGGTCAGGAGTCCTGCCAGAAGTCCGGAAAGAACCGTGAGGAGGAGGGGGAGGCGGGCGTCGCGGGTGAGGGTGAGGAGTCGGCGGTGCATGGGGTTTGAGTCAGAGGTCGAAGGTTGGCAAGTTAAAAGGTTGGAAGGTTGAAGCGAGTATACCCCGTCAACCTTCCAATGTTCAAATTTTCAAACGTGCAAATGAACTTAGTAGACCAGCGTCTTCTTATCGGTGCTGATGCGTTTGCGGAACATGTAGTAGGTCCAGCCCTGGTAGGCGAGTACGATGGGGACGAAGATCAGGGCGACGATGGACATGACCGTGAGCGTGTATTGCGAGGAGGAGGCGTTGTAGATGGTGAGCGACCAGTCGGGGTTGAGGCTGGAGATCATGACGCGCGGGAACATCAGGGTGAAGAAGGTGACCTGGGTCAGGACGATGTGCGCGGCGACGCTGATGAACGCCCAGCCTTCCATCTTGCGATTGATGAAGTAGATGGAGACCAGCAGAGCGGCGTAGGAGGCGATGGGTGTGATGCCCGGGTTGATGCCCAGTTTGGTGCGGATGTCGGTGTAGAGGTAGGTGGCGATGAGTAACAGGGTGGTGACGACGGCGGCGGCGATGTAGAGTTTTTTGGAGAGGGCATGCGCGCGCTCACGCAGTTCGCCTTCGAGTTTGAGCGCCAGGAAGTTCGCGCCGTGCAGCAGGAAGACGGTCACGGTGGCGAGCCCGCCGATCAAGCCGTAGGGGTTGAGCAGACCGAGGGTGGTCATGATGCCGTTGGGGCTGACGTAGTTCATGTTCGCGTCAATCGGGACGCCCTTAGCGAGATTGGCAAACGCCGTGCCGAGCAGGAGCGCGGGAAGGAAGGAGCCGATGGCGATCATCCAGTCGAAGCGGTTGCGCCATTTCGGGTCGGGATTCTTGGAGCGGTATTCGAAGGAGACGCCGCGGATGATGAGACCGGTCAGGAGCAGGAAGAGCGGCAGGTAGAAACCGCTGAACATGGTGGCATACCAGTGCGGGAAGGCGGCAAAGGTTGCGCCGCCGGCGGTGAGCAGCCAGACTTCGTTCCCGTCCCAGACGGAGCCGATGGCGTTGATGATGGCGCGGCGTTCCTCGTCCTTTTTGCCAAGGAAGGGCAGGAGCATGCCCACGCCGAAGTCGAAGCCTTCGAGGAAGTAGAAGCCGATCCAAAGGACGGCGATGAGGATGAACCAGATGGTTTGAAGCGTTTCGTAAGACATGTTGAGCCTCCGATTAGTCGTCCGCGCCGACGAGGGCGGGAGCAGCGTCAACCGATTCGTGCATGGCGGCGTCGGGTCCCGCTTTGGCGTATTTGAGCATGAGTTTGACCATGACGACAGCCAGCGCGCCGTAGACGAGGGTGTAGCCGATCAGTGAGATGAGCAGGTCGAGGGTGGTGAGATTCGGCGAGACCGCATCTTCCACTTTGAGCAAGCCTTGAACGATCCAGGGCTGGCGTCCCATTTCGGTCAGAATCCAGCCTGAGGCATTGGCGAGATACGGCAGGGCGAGCGCGCCAAACGGGACGAATTTCAGCCATTTGGCGTTTTCATAGTCCTTTTTGCGGGTTGCCCACAGGAAGAATGCCGATGCGCCCATCATGATGAAGCCGAAGGTCATCATGATGCGGAAGGTCCAGTAGGTGACCACCATCAGCGGGATGTAATCGCCGGGACCGTAGAGCGCCTCGTATTCTGCCTGGATGTCGTACACGCCGCGCACTTCGCAGTCGAAGTTGTTGCAGGCGAGGAAACTCAGCACGCCGGGAATGCCGAGCTGACTGGTGCGCAACGACCAGACCTCACGCTTGCCGCTCAAATCGCCGATGGTGAGGATCGAGAAATCGGCGGGGGCGGAGGTTTCCCAGTGTGCCTCGATGGCGGCAAATTTCATGGGCTGGTTTTCATACATGAACTGTCCCATGGTGTGACCGCCCAAAAAGACCAGCGTACTGGCAATCAAACCGACCAGCGCGCCCATCTGGAACGAGCGCTTGAAGAAATCCACGTTTTGCTTGCGCAGCAGGTGCCAGGCGCTGACCGCCAGGATCATGAAGGATGCCATCGCCAGACCATCTGCAATGGTGTGCCAGAAGAAGATCCAGCCTTTGGGGTTGCCGACCAGCGCAAAGAAGTTGACCAGTTCTGCGCGCCCGTTGGCTTCGTTGATGACGTAGCCGACCGGGTGCTGCATCCAGCCGTTGGCGAGCAGAATCCAGAGCGCAGACAGGTTCGAGCCGATGGCGACCAGCCAGATCGAAGCCAGGTGAACCTTCTCGGGGACGCGCCCTTCGCCGAAGATCCAGATGCCGAGGAAAGTGGATTCCATGAAGAACGCCAGCAGCGCTTCCACTGCCAGCGGGGCGCCGAAGATGTCGCCCACATAGCGGCTGTACTCGCTCCAGTTCATACCGAACTGGAATTCCTGCACGATGCCTGTCACCACCCCAATGGCAAAGTTGATGAGAAACAACTTCCCCCAGAATTTTGCCATCTTGCGCCAGGTTTCGTCCCGCGTTTGGTAATAGCGGGTCTGCATGAATGCCACGAACCAGCCCATCCCCAGCGTCAGCGGAACGAACAGCCAGTGATAGATGGTTGTCAGGGCAAACTGCAATCGAGAAAGTGTGATTGGGTCCATAGACTCTCCTTGAAAAAATGATGGATGTGCCCTCCGCGGGTACAAATGACTAAACCAGACTTGGCATTACCATTGGGATGCCAAGCGATTCTTTGACCAGATCCTCGAACGTGATCGCCGCCATCTCGCGCAGCATCGCCGCCTGAACGCGTCCCCACTTCGACCGAACCGGGCAATTCGCCTGAAACGGACAGTCGTCCTCGCCCTTGACCTGCAAACACTCCGAAAGCAGAATCGGTCCCTCGAATGCCTCCACCACATCCCGCAGGGTGATCTGCGAGGCGGGGCGGGGCAGTGACAACCCGCCGTCGCGCCCTGGGAAGGTATCGAGCAGTCCCTCGCGCGCCAGTTGCGCCACAATGCGCGGCATAAATGCCTTGGGTATCAGCATTTCCTGTTGAATTTCAGCCGTGGAGAGCCGCGCTCCCTCGCCTCGCTTTGCAAGGGCAAGCATCACTCGAACGGCGTAATCGGTTTGGCGGTTGATTTTGAGCATGTGAGTGTTCTATAAAACCATGACAACAAAGGTAAACGTTGACCTCGATTGTAAGCATTTTGCATTAAGTGAAGATGTGTAATTTGTCACAAACATATGGTTATAGATGTAATATGCAAAATCTGCTGCTTTTTCTCCTGTTTGACTCCGGCGTCTCTGCCTCATTGCGGATGTTATAATCCATTAAAAATTCCCTCGAGGTGTGCATTGATAAATCCCGTAATTTTTACGATTGGTAATTTCTCGCTGCGCTGGTACGGCGTGATCGTGATGGTCGGCGTGATCGTCGGCTCGCTGATGGTAGAGCGTACCCTCAAGCGCTATGGTGAAAACCCCGATACGATTTGGGATGCGCTGGTGTGGTGGGTATCGTTTGGTCCAACGATCAAGACACCCGTTGGCAATTTTCGATTGGGCTTGCCGCTCGGTGTTCTGCCGATGGGGATCATCGGCGCGCGGCTGTGGTATGTGCTCAACGACATTTTGGGAGGCAATACCCGCTATTTGGAAGATCCCTCCCAAATTTACAAAGTCTGGGAAGGCGGCTTGCACATTTACGGCGCCCTTTTGTTTGGCGCAGTGACCCTTATCCTCTTTTTGCGCCGCCGCAACCTTGACCTTTGGCTGTTCCTCGACGCGGCTGGACCGGCGCTGTTGATCGGGCAGGGGATAGGGCGGATTGCCAACTTCATCAATCAGGAGTTGTACGGTCCGCCGACGACGCTTCCATGGGGGATTCCCATTGACCGCCTCCACCGCCTGCCGCAGTTTGCCAATTTGCCCGAGTCGACCCGCTTCCACCCGACCTTTGCCTACGAACTGCTCTGGAACTTCGCCGCCGCTGGAGTTTTGCTCTGGCTGTGGAATCGCTACAAGCACGAGATCAAACCCGGCGCCATTTTTGCCGGCTGGATGATGCTGGCAGGCATTGGGCGGGTATGGATCGAATTCTTCCGCCCAGACCAGCCGAAAATTGGGAATACGCTCATCAGTTATTCGATGGTTGCTGCGGCAGTGATGGCAGTTACAGGTGCAATTCTGCTCATGGCGCGCTACAAGGCAATCCCTGTGGCGTTTGCCGAAACCTGGGAGGACGAATATCGCATCGGCGGGCAGGAACGGCTGGTTGAAGAACCTGTGTTTGAAGAAAGTGAGGAGGAAGAAGAGGAAACCCCTCCTGCAAGACGAGTCGCCGCGAAAGGAGTCTCCTCGCGCGATAAATCCAAGTAACTGATATGACGCAGGTTGCCGTAACTCGACAGGCAAAACATATCCCGCCCCGTATGCGCAAGTTCCAGGCGCATCCTGTGTTCTTTGCGAGATCGAGCATCAGACCGTGATCGAGATAAGGCAAACCCGCCTCATTTCACATCCACAGCCGGTTTTCCGTTCAAACGAAACTGCCGGTTTCCAGACTCGCTGATGGAGGATGTAAGATCAGTCTCCGTCGAAATAGCGATCGGGTTCAAGTCAATGGCTGGACGTTCCTCTGCAAGGATTTCTCCAACCCACCGATATTCGTCCAGAATTTCCTGCGAAACGACCGGTTCAAACTCGCCCTCCTGCCAAGCCTTCAATATCTCATACGACGGACCGCTAACACTTGCACCGAACGCAAGTGCGGTGAGAACACGCCAGAGACGAATACATTCGTATCCATCACGATTTTCAAATCCAGGACGACCTTCATTTCTTGCCCCGCGCCTTCGCCACCGCGGATGTGACATCTTCCTCCGTCAACCCTGCTTCCTTTGCTTGTTGACGAGCCTGCTTGATCAATGTGTCAAACTCGCTTTTATCGGGCAATGTGACCACTTTCAGAACAACAAATTCACCCTCTCCAACGACAAGGAATTGCGCTCCTTCGTTCAAATTCAACCGCTTGCGAATGGACTCAGGGATGACAACTGTCCTTTAGATGACATGCGGGTGGTGGCTAAAGTTTCCATGATTTCTCCTTTCTTACTGGTGAGATTACAGCATAGATAAGGATGAATATTTGTCGCTTTTGCTGGGAAATGCCCATCGCTGAGTCGCCCCCAAATCCGACGATTCAAACTCTCAATTCGCAACCCAACTTTTCATTGTCGTATTTGGGGGATCGCGAAGCAGTCCGAAGGACAGAGGGGGCAAAACCCCTCTCCCGTCTCCCCCAAGGAGGAGAAGCCAACACCCTCCTCGAACAAAGTTTATCTTGGAAACCCGTCACAGCCATCAACCGACAAATTCCCCTCTCCATTTGGAGAGGGGACGGGGGTGAGGTCCGTGACAAAGCCTGCTGACCATCTCTTCCCTCCCCCGTTTGGATTGACATCATCGAAACAAAGAAACAAAAACTCCGAGTTTTCCTCGGAGTTCGTTATGGACTACCCTGCCACAGGCGAGACCTGATATTCGATTTTGCTTGGCACGTTGACTCGCCGTGACGCGTCCAATATTTCCAACGAAACCAAATTCCCTTTCTCATCGTAATCTAAAATCACACCCGGCTTATCTTCATCACTTTCGACAATAAGGGTGTCGGTGAAAATTATAGTAAGGATATCGGTTTTGCTATCGTAATTGACTTTCATGGTTTATCTCCAATATTTCTCAATCTTGCTGGTTCGATAAACAGTGACCACAAACGGCGGGACAGGTTCAATATCTACAAAGACACGCAACAAATAAGTTTTTGGCGGGTCGCCAATCTCCAGCTTTGACTGATAAACTGCCCGACCTTCACGAACCATTTCCATCTGCTCAGGCTTTGCCAAGACAGTTCGGACATCTTCCTGTGTGATTTGGCGGCGAGCCATTTCATGCAATGCGTGATCTGTAAACACAAAGTTGAAAATAGGTTCGACGTTTGGCATGTTTTCTCAAAGTATAGCACAAATGAAAAACCCCTCTCCGTCTATCACTCCGCTTCGCTTCGGGTACGATGTCCCCCAACCCCCATTCGGGGGACAGGCGGGGAGAAGCCCTGACCTGCTCGAACAGAGCCGCTCCTGGAAACCCGTCACAGCCATCAACGGACAAACTCCCCTCTCCATTTGGAGAGGGGTTGGGGGTGAGGTCTCAGCGAAAATGCCCATCGCCGAGTCCCCCCCTCGCGCAGCGCCCCCGCAGTGAAACGAAGGGGCAAATCCGACGGTCTAACTGCTCAATCCGCATCCCAACTTTTCATTGTCGTATTTGGGGGATCGCGAAGCAGTCCGAAGGACAGAGGGGCAGCAACCCATCCCGCCGACTAATCGTCATCGCCGCTTGCATCTCTTGCCCTGACGTAAACGTCGGGGCTGCACCTACGAAGTCCGCTCAAGCGGACTAGCCGACTTCAGTCGGCTTTGTTTGAATAGCAGGGACGTTTACGTCCATGCGTGCCCATCGCCGAGTCTCCCACAAATGGGAGAAGCCAAAGCCGCCATAAGCCGAAACCTTGTCTTGCAAACCCGTCACAGCCATCAACGGACAAACTCCCCTCTCCACTTGGAGAGGGGACGGGGGTGAGGTCTCAGCGAAAACGCCCCTTTGCGAAGCACACCTTTAGGCGCCTCGCGTAGCGCCAAATGAAGAGAAGCCCAGACCTGCTTGAACAGAGCCGCGCCATCAACCGACAAACTCCCCTCTCCACTTGGAGAGGGGACGGGGGTGAGGTCCACACCCAACCCCGCTGACCATCTCTTCCCTCGCTCGTTTGGAGTGATATATCGCACAAACAAAAAAACTCCGAAACTGCGAAGCGCTCGGAGTTTAGTGAGTTAGTCTTTATAGGGGATAGAACTGGGACAGAAGGATAAAGATTCCTATGTTGTTTTAGGATGTGGATTTTGAGCTTCCGCCTTGCGTTTAAGCCTCTTTTCTCTTTCTAACCTTAGTTTTTCTTTTTTTTCTTCTAAAGGAATAGAAACAAATTCAATTACCTCAATTAAAGGACTATTTTCAAACAGTTGTCCTATTGCTACTTCTGTGGAAGTAACTTTACTTTTATTTCCATTATCTGCGTTCTTAGAAAACGCAAATAGACCAAAAGGATTCCAGTTCATAATCGCGCTCCTTTAAATTAACTTTTTAGAAGTCAGTTTTCCCATATAGAAATCCACGCGTTCAAGATAAATATACAACGCGTCCGCATAACTTTTCAAATAGTTTGTATAGGCGTTCATTTCGTCCTCGCTTCTAAATGCAGAGGTTGACATACTATCAGCGCACAGTAAGCCAATGATATGATAGCCACCGCCAGTTGCTTTCCTTGGGGGAGGCAAAAGGGTTCTGTTAATTCTTATGGGAACAGTGATCAACGATTTGTAGAAATTTCGCCAGTTCGGATTTGTTGTGCGAAACCCTCCAAACCCCGACGACTCAGTATCCTGAATATATCTCTCTAAATCTTGAGCCCTGAAGTGATTATTCTGATATTTGATGATTGCTTGGAATCCTGAATTGTCGCCAACTCTCATTAATCGGTGACCATGTCTTTCTTGGGGAGAATTTGTACTTCTGCAAAGCGTAGCCAACATATAATCATCTATGTCAATATTCTTTATCGATTTGTTTTTTACAGGACGGGGAAAGTACTTGATAGATACACAAACTTTCTCTCCCGTAGACTCGGATAATGTTGTGGCTATTAAGTCCACTGCAGTTTGACAGGTAGACTCTGCCATTATAGTTAATTGTTCTGGCGTCAGCTTGCCATTCACGTAAAGCGACATCATATTGTAATAATCGTCTCGTAATGTATCTGTAAAACTATGAAAAGCACCTGAAAAGCCTCTTAAACGATTCGTTGCTACCTGACGGAATTTCAGAAGTTTCCAAAATGCAGCTAGAAAAATAGCGGAGATAGCAAACAGAGTAAATATTGTTAGGCTATCTACTTTGCCTTCAATAAATGCCCAAATGCTTAATAATCCTGAAAAGAACGATACTATCCCAAAGAGGAATTCCAGGAAATCAAGAACTTTGTAAGTTGGATGCCTGTTCAGCATAAAATCACCCTCCTAAAAATAATCAGTTTGACCCGCTGAGATTGCCTGACATTGGTTTGTGCCGTGCAAAGTATAGCATAAAAATCGATGAATTCTCCATGTTAATTACGGGCACTTACTCGCAGACAAATTGTCTCTAATTTGTCATTAATTTCCTGTGAATTTTCTCTACTGTTTTTGCAACCGAAGCCTTTAATTCATGCTCTTTTATTCTGACTACTTTCCAGCCTTGTTGCCGTAACTGTCTTGAAACCTGTTTGTCTCTCGCAATATTTGTTTCAATTTTGTTTTTCCAAAATCTTTTATGGGTTTTCGATAATCTTTTACATTTACAGCCATGCCAAAAACATCCGTCTACAAAGATCGCTATTTTCTTATCGTCAAAGACAAAATCGGGTTTGCCTGCTAAATCTTTTGCGTTCATTCTCCAGCCTGAAATTCTCGCAGACGCTAATCCCGCTCTCAACCGCCGCTCGGTAGAGCGAGTGTTTTTGCTACGAATGGCAGCCATGATTTGGGAGCGTTTTTCCTTTGAAAATCTGTCTGCCATGTGGTTATCGTAAATTTCCCTTACAAGATAACCTGAAAATAACTCGGATATCTTGTATAATGAGTTGCGTACTCTTGCAACAATTCGAGAGATAAATCAAAATCGGTGTCCAATTGAAACGGCAACCGATTGTGCAAATCCCGATAGTCGTTTGCGGGTAACCATCTGTCAATTTCCAGCCGTTCTTTTGCTGTCAAAGCGGGAATGTTGATTTTCTGAACGTCATCCCAAGATTTCGGTAAATATTTCCACTTTAGGCTACTTCTGTAACTTTGAACGTCCGCGATTTTTGTGAGCCTTACAGTGGCGGTTACCATTAAATGATTCCCATCTTGATAAGAAAACAGCGACAGTAACAACGGGGTAAGACGGGCATAATTGCTTGCCCCTTTCTCGGCTGCGATCTCGATAGATTTGCACAAGACGGGGACAAGACGACTCCCTGTCATGTCATCCGCGACGGTTTCGGGAGGCAGATATTCGCCGATTTCATTTTGAAGTCTTTCAAGGCGCCGAGATAACAAGTCTTTAGCGCTTTCGTTTCTATATTTCTCTCCCAGAGTGGCTGGATTTGCGTTTAGCGTTATCTTCACTACGTCTTGTTCTTGAAGCTTACTTAGTAGAGTATGATATTGTATTAATTGCTCTCGCCGCTTACTTGGCGAAGCATAATCTAGCCATATAATAAGGTTCTTGTCGCTCAAATTTCTCTGTTCGACAAAATTGTCAAAGCCGTTAATAAAATCGTCAATTGGACTTGGAATACATTCCACACAAGACGGGCGTAGATTAAATAACTGTCGTTGATAGACCGCTTTGTCCTCTTCAAAGGAATAAAGACTGCTTATCGCTAACGATTGATGAATGTGTCGATGGTCTTCCAGCTGAGGACCGCCCATTGAAATATAAGCATATTTGTCGGGTTCGTTTACGACAATTTTCTCTAGAAGCTCTACAAACAGAAGCCTCTCTACGTGCTTATTAGGTCTAAGCTGGTATGGGATATTTCCTCCGCTCATTTTTTCACCTTTGCATTTTTCAATGCTTCGTCAAAGCATCTTTCGCCTACGTCTGAAGGCAAAGAATCTGGGTCGTCAAAGAAATACTCCGCCAAAAATCTTATTTCCGATGACGGTTTATAAAAGGCGATTCTTCTTTTTGAAAGAGTTCTTGGCGGTTCGGGTAAGCTGGGCACAAACTGTTGTTCGTCATCCCTCGAACGCCTAACTTTGCTCCATTTTTTAACGCTTTTAACGATTTCGGATGGCTCTGAAAGTTCCATTCTCTTAAAGTATTCGGATGTCTCTTCTTCTAATCCCTTCCATCTATTCGTGAAATTGGTAAACAGTTTTAAACCGTCCATCATTCGGTCTAGGGCTTTATGGTAAATCTCCGAGCTCGTATCGATGTTTCTTTTGGTTGTTCCGAGTGGCAACTTCAAAGAGTCGTTACTCGTAAAAACAACGGTTCCTGCAATGGCAATGAACTGTGTATGGTATCTAGGAATATCTCTTACTCCCCAGCCCGTCAATCTTGTTCTGTCTTTATAAAGAACAACGCGGTCATTACAAATTACAGTCCAACCCGCATTTTCAGTTTTTCTGCTTGGTCTATCTTTTTCCTCCTCTTCTTCTTTCTCTGTTTCGGTAATTGACGCCAATTCCCTATAAAAACCAACCACGATTTCAACGGAGACGCCCTTGATTTTACCTTTATATACATAAGGCTGTATTTGATTGGGAATTTCGAAGTCTTTAGGGCGGAGAAGTCTAAAATCTCCTTCTGGGATTTCCCTATCGTTTAGGTAAACTTTAAATCCTTTACCAAGGATAACGGCGAAGAAATGGCTAATATCTTCTCGCAATTCTTTGTCGAAGTCCTTGCCGCCAAGTTGCATGGCGATATATTCATACAGATTTTCAATCAATATTCGCGTACCTTCTTGTTCCAATACTCTGTCCTTATCAATAAGAGGCAATTCCCAATCATCGTCATCCTCTAGCCAAGCGGGCAGAATTTCCACATAATATGAATATGGCTTACACTTGGAAAACACTGTCGCTTTTCCTCCCATTTTGAATATGGCGCGTTTCATACCTATTCCATACATACCAACCGTCGGTAAGTCTTTATCGCGATCTAAATCCGCTCTACCCAATCTAAAGGCGCTTTCTTCCGCAATTTTTTTGGAAATACCCCCGCAGTTGTCTTCAATTGAAAACGATTTATCCGAAATATTTATTTTTGCCCAGAAACCTTCATAGGGCTTTTCTTTGTTAGCCGCAGGATGAACTTGCCGATATCTGAGCACTCCGTCGACACAATTATCCAAAAGATCAAGAATTGCATCCTTGAGCTCAATATCGCGGGTCAACATTGAGACAAAAAATTTCTTGCTCGGAGTAGCTTTGGCTGTCATTTATCCTCCAGCGGCAAAATGTTACTTCGTATACAGTTTTTTGAAGACGACTCGTAATATTTTTTCCGCAAGAATAGGACTTACGCTATTCCCGATTTGCCGAAAACTATGCCATTTAGACGGCGCAAATTGAAACCAATCTGGAAATCCCTGTAATCTGGCGGCTTCGCGCGGCGTTATGACTCGATGAGCGGTTGGGTGAATAGGACGAACGGCTTGATAACTCCCCTTGTCCGAATCCGTGCCCGCTCGAAGAGTTGGGCATAAGCCGTCGGTTTTCAGCCTGACGGCTTTCGACACGCGATCCCTTTGACCAGGTTTTAAATTTTTGTATCGTTCATACACCTTTGACGTATGACGCGTACCGAAACATCCCGATACTAATCTTTCCTCTTTATATCTTCGAACAGCCTCTTCGTTTCCCATTCCTTCGGGGATATTTCCGTCCACATACAATTGGTAGTAACTTGTCGATATGGGTTGAACGGGACGCCAGCTTTGTTCTTCGGTTAGCCACTCGCTGCGAATTCGCTTTGGTAAACCTCGAAGGGCTTCGGCGACGGTAACGGTTTTATCGGTTTTCTCCCTATCGAAATCTTCTTCGTTGAGCTCAACGGGAAGGTCGCGCCGATAGCCGATAAAGAAGACGCGTTCGCGACTAGTAGGCACGCCGAAATCGGACGCTTTTAGTTTCATCGAATTGAGAACAACATAATCCTTCTCGACTTGGCGCATTGCCCTAGCGCGAATAGCGTCATACCGACTATCCAAAATACCGAGAACGTTTTCAACGACAAAGAACTTTGGTCGGCACTCCTTTACCAGCTTGAAAAATTTTACAAATAGGTGATTCCTTGGGTCGAGATGGTCTCGACTTCCGATTGTGCTGAATCCCTGACACGGAGGACCGCCGATTAAACCGTCGAGTTCTCCCTCGGCTAACCCCGCTTCCTTCAATAGTTTTTTTCCGTTCAATTTTGCAATGTCGGTATTTAAGTGCTTGTATTTCGGAAAGTTGATTTCATGAGCCTTCATGGCGTGTTTGTCCCACTCTACGGCAAGAGCCAAATCGAAACCAGCCCGAATTGCGCCCAAGCTCAATCCGCCTACGCCAGAGTATAAATCGATAACTTTAGGCTTAGAGTTTCTGTTGCTCATGGTGTTACCTAACATTATAACGGATTACTCACTCAAAATATCAAGCCGTCCCTAGTCCGCTTCGAGCGGACTTCGTAAAAATAGCACGGGGGATTCATCCCCGTGCGGGTTGGCAGCGTGATTCCAAAGCAGAAGAACTGGTCGCCTTTCAAAGGTTCATCCCCGCACGCGTTAACAGCGTAGCACAAAGCCCCTCGCCGCCGAACCAACCTCCCCCCTGTCCTGAGCGCAGCGAGTTATCTACTCGGTTTCAATGGGCAGTTTTCTGATCCGTAAACTCTTATCAGACAGCGACACGATTGCGCCATCCATTAATGGGGCTTCAATTTCCTTCCAAATCGCATCAAAGCGGGATAGGACTTCATTCACGCTCAAATTCCTCAAGCGCAGAATGATCACCGAGGGAGCCTTCTCGCCAGAAAAAGCCAGCAAGTGACCGTAATCCAAATCATGGGTAAGGATGACTTCGCCCCTCCGCTTTGCTTCTGCAACGATTTCCTCATCCTTTGCGCGCGACATGCCAATATTCCCCACATGACGGCAGGAGTGACCGCGCTTCTGCAATGGCGCGATCATTTCGCGGCGAATATTCATGTTGAGCAGAAAGTTCATCCAGCCACCGAGTCAGGGATGGGCAATACGCTTTCCTCCATTGCCCACGAAGCATACGCCAGCGCCTGATAAATATCGTCCGCTTCCAATTCGGGCCAGGACTGAAGAATATCTGTGATCGTCATACCTGAACTCAGATACCCAAGCACCGAAGCAACGGGCATCCGCATTCCGCGAATACACGGCTTGCCGAAGCAGACTTCGGGATTGAGAGTGATTCGATCAAACTTGTAATGTCGAATTTCCATCTTGGACTCCTTTGCTTGTGTCCAGCCCGTATTTTACCCTTTTTCACTCCATCTGATACAATACGCCAACCAATCCCCAATCCCCAATCTCCAATTACCAATTACCAATTACCACTTACCACTCTCCACTCACCAACCTCATGTCCAACGAAACCACACAAGTCATCTACTCCATGAATCGGGTCGGGAAAATCGTCCCGCCCAACAAACAAATCCTGCGCGACATCTCGCTCGGCTTCTACTACGGCGCAAAAATCGGCGTGCTGGGACTAAACGGCGCGGGCAAGTCCACCCTGCTGCGAATCATGGCGGGCGTGGATCAAGATTATATCGGTGAGATTCACAAAAGCCCAGGCTACACCGTCGGTCTGCTGGAGCAGGAGCCCAAACTCGACGAAAGCAAGACCGTGCTCGAAGTCGTGAAAGAAGCGGTACAGCCCATCGTGGAGTTGCTCGCCCGCTTCGATGAAGTCAACGCCAAGTTCGCCGAACCCGACGCCGACTTCGACGCCCTCGTCGCCGAGCAAGCCAAACTGCAGGAACAACTCGACAAGCACGACGCCTGGAATCTCGACAGCCGCCTCGAACTCGCCATGGACGCGCTGCGCTGTCCGTCAGGCGATACGCCCATCAAGGTCTGTTCGGGCGGAGAAAAGCGCCGCGTCGCCCTCACCCGCCTGCTGCTCACCGAACCCGACATCCTCCTGCTCGACGAACCCACCAACCACCTCGACGCCGAGTCTGTGGCGTGGCTCGAACATCACCTGCGCGACTACAAAGGCACGGTCATCGCCGTCACCCACGACCGCTACTTCCTCGACAACGTCGCAGGCTGGATTCTCGAACTCGACCGCGGCTACGGCATCCCCTGGAAGGGCAACTACTCCTCATGGCTCGAACAAAAGCAGGAGCGCATCCGCCTCGAAGAGAAAGCCGAATCGAAACGTCAGAAGACCCTCCAGCGCGAACTCGAATGGATTCGCATGTCGCCCAAGGCGCGTCAATCGAAGGGACAGGCGCGCGTCACCGCCTACGAAAAACTGCTCAGCGACGAGATGGAAAAGCGCCGCGAAGACCTGGAGATTTACATCCCGCCTGGTCCGCGGCTTGGGGACGTGGTCTTTGAGTTTGACAACGTGACCAAGTCTTACGATAACCGCCTCATTCTGGACCGTTTTACTGCTACCGTTCCCCCAGGCGCTATCGTCGGGATAGTGGGTCCGAACGGCGCGGGCAAGACCACGCTCCTCAAGATGATTGTCGGCAAAGAACAACCCGACAGCGGCACGATAAAAATCGGCGAGACGGTCAAACTGGCGTATGCCGACCAAAGCCGCACGCTCGACCCCGAAAAGACCGTCTATGAAGAAATCTCGCAGGGGCAGGAGACGCTCGAACTCGGCAAACGCCGCATCAACGCCCGCGCCTACTGCGCCTCGTTCAACTTCATTGGCTCCGACCAGCAAAAGAAAGTCGGCGTGTTATCGGGCGGAGAGCGCAACCGCGTCCACCTCGCCAAGACCCTGACCGAAGGCGCAAACGTCATCCTGCTCGACGAACCGACCAACGACCTGGACGTGAACACCCTGCGCGCCCTCGAAGAAGCCCTCGAAGAATTCGCAGGCACCGCGCTGGTGGTGAGTCACGACCGCTGGTTCCTCGACCGTATCTGCACCCACCTCATCGTCTTCGAAGGCGACTCTCAGGCGAAGATGTATATTGGGAATTGGTCAGACTATGAAGCGATGATGAGGGAAAAGTTCGGCAAGGACTTGACTCCGCATCGGGTGAGATACAGAACGTTGAAACGCTAATGTCATTGCGAGACCCGCACAGCGGGTCGAAGCAATCTCCTGTTCAACGGGGACTTGCTTCATATCGGTCGCCCGCAATGATATCCATAAAACTTTGGCTCACATGTCGGTGAGTGCGCCCAAACAACTTAATAGTGCAGATGTTCTCCATAACATCCGCACATTGTTTACAGATGAGCCAACACTTTATACATTGAGGAGTATAAATGAAGACCAAATATCGCTTATTGTTTGCAAGTCTCGTCATGCTTCTGGTGCTCTCCAGCTGCAGGCTGGGCAGAAACCCAGACCGCCACACCCCAAAACCCACTCCCAGCGCCGCGCCAACTCAAACCGCAGCATCCAGCCCAACGTCCGCGCCCGAAGCGTTGATTTTCAAAATGGGACGCAACGATTACGTCATCACCGTGGACGATACGCCGCGCCAGTTCATCGTCCATGTTCCGTCGGGATACGATGCGTCAACGCCGACAGCGGTGGTGTTTATGTTTCACGGGAGTCGTCAAACTGGCGAAATGTTATACCAATACTCGACCTGGCGGCAGAAAGGCGAGAGCGAAAATTTCATCACGGTGTATCCCACTGGCTGGGAATATACGATTACAAAGACCAGCCAGGTTGAAACCAAATGGAACGATATTGGCTTGAAAAATATCACCCCGCCAGGCACGGAATTGAAAGACGATGTTAAGTTCGTCCGAGAGATGGCGGCGCTTCTGCGCGTCACATTCAATGTGGACGAAAAACGGATATTCGCATCGGGATTCTCGAACGGCGGCTCATTCGTCCTCACGCGTCTGCTGTTCGAAATGCATGATACGTTTGCCTCTTTTGGGGTATGCGCGTCTGGAATTAATTTGGCAAATGAAGCCTTTGCCAATCCATCTCAGACATTTGGTAATTCTCTGTATGTCATCATCGGCACGGAAGATGAGGTGATTTCCAGCCCCGAAAACCCGCTGCCTTTTCCTCTCGCGGCAGACGAGATTTGGAGCGACCCGTTTTTCGGTCCCATGCTGAGGAACACAGCCGCTATTCTTGCCCTTGAGCCTGCTTATGAGGTTTCGGGACAGCCAGGCGATATTACGATTTTTCGTTTTGCAAACAGCAAAACTGGCGCGGATAATGAGTATGTCTTCGAGATGGTCAAAGGTTTGACGCACCTCTACCCGAAGGGCGAAGACAACAATTACAACCTCAACGCCGCCAGCATCTTCTGGGAGTTTTTCACGAGACACCCGCTGAAGTGAATCTAACAGTAAGGATACGCCCTCGCAACTGGTCCGATTACGAAGCGATGATGCGGGAGAAGTTTGGCAAGGACCTCACCCCGCATCGGGTGAAATATAGAACATTGAAGAGATAAAAAACCGTCCCGAAGGTTTATGAGCTTTCGGGACGTTCTGTCTCATGCAGACTGTTTGTTTTTGATAGCGCGAGGCGGCGCTTTGCGATTCGGGCTATCTTTTCCCCGAATTGAAACGCACCAGGTTGTCCCAATCAATCACACCGTCCACGCAAAAATCGTCCATGAACTCTCGCGTAAAAAGATTGACGATTTTTGCATATTCCACAAAAAAGGCTTTGTTTCTTTCTCTTGCCTGATGTCCAAGCGGTTCTACAATATCCACAAACAAGCGGTCATTGCCAGAAATAAACTCCCAAAATTCCTGCCCGCAGAGTTTCAGATAATCGCCTTTGTCAGGTTGTCTTTCCTGTCCATAGCAACAGCCATTTACGGCTTGAATATTCGCTTTGTTGTTGCCTGTCCGCAAAATCCGTTTGGCTTGCCTGAAGTTGTCCACCATGCGTTTAATCTGGCTGCTATTTCCCCAATTGGGACCTGACTTTACGGAAACGATGTAAAGAATGCTATCGCGCGTAAATTCCAAATCCACGCCTTCGGCGGAAGACTTCCTGCCATTGAACACTTGGGCGCAAACAAAAATGGCAAGTTTCTCCAGGAACTCGCCGAAAATGGTTTCCTCTTGCGACGATAAATGCGCGTCGAGCAACAACTTGACTAAATCGTGGGCATCATTGATATCTTTGGCTTTAAAAAGATAGGGGTTTTTCCGCTTGAGCACTTGGGACAATTTCAAACTCTTCAGGCTGGCTGCCCGCCGTTCGTGAAATTCTCCAATGTTCTCTTCCACAAATTGAACGACATCATTTAGATTTAGCGGCTGCATATTTTCCCTTTTCGTCCATCAAAGCCAATTGAGCGGGCTGCATTTCCAGGGCGGGTTTTACTTTGCCTTGAGCCAGCCTGAAGTATTCTGGCAAAATCTCAATGCCAACCGAGTTGCGTTCCATGCGTTGAGCCACAAAAATTGTCGTGCCTGAGCCCATAAAGGGGTCCAACACCCAGTCGCCCTTTTGGGTGAACAACTTGATAAACCATTCAGGCAAATCTTCTGGAAAAACGGCGCTGTGATTTTTATTTCTGGTCTCTGTCGCCATGTGCAGGACATTGGTCGGGTAGGCTTTTTCGCGTCCTATCCAGTTGGCAATCCGTTTTCCAAACCCGCTGCCCGCGCGGGAAGGGTCGCGCACTTTATCTGTTTCGCTGAGGTTTTTCAGCCGTCTTTCAGCCCAATCGCCCATGGGAACCATGACTTCTTCCTGGTACATGTGAAATTGACGGCTTTTGTTGAATTGCAAAAGTCTTTCCCAAGAATCCCGAAAACGATTGGGCCATTTGCCGGGATAAGAGTTTTTCTTGTGCCAAATAAATTCTTCTGTCCAGAGCCAACCCTGCTTCCGCATTTCGAGAATGAGTTCGATGACGTAAGTATGCCGCTCGCCGTTGACTACCTTCTCTTTGATATTCAGGACAAAGGTCCCTGTTGGCTTCAGCACGCGCAGCAATTCGGCAGAAATGGGCAAAAACCATTCCACATAGCGGTCTGGGCTGACGCCGCCATACGTGTTTTTGCGGCTGTCCGCATAGGGCGGCGAAGTGAATATCAAGTCTATGGAATTATCTGCCAGTTTCTTCAACTCTTCGCGGCAATCGCCAAGCATCAAACGGGACTCAACATATTTCATAACTCAAATTATACCCGCATTAAAATCCCTGGCTCCTGCCCCCTGGCTAAAGATAGTCTGCGCAGGCGCTGGTCGTCTCCCAGTCGAAGATGTATTTGGGCAACTGGTCCGATTACGAAACGATGATGAAGGAGAAGTTTGGAAAAGACTTAACCCCGCATCGGGTGAAGTATAGAACATTGAAGCGATAAAAACCCGTCCCGAAGGTTTTCGAGCCTTCGGGACGGCTTGCATTTCCCTCTTGACTTCCCGTAAAAAACTAATATAATTAGAAAAAACTAATAATATTAGTATAAAAACGCAATGTCAGGCGGACGTAAGAGAACATCCGCTGCGCCAAAGCGTAAGAGACGCTCTCTAGCGTCGGACTTTGCGCTGTATGTCAGGAAAATGAAAAAGACCAAACCCACCTCCCCCCGCGTCCAACGTAACCGACAAGCCGCCATCCAATCCATCCTCGAAACCGCGCGCGCCATCATGCGCGAAGAAGGCGTCGCTGCCCTTTCCATGCAGGAACTCGCCCGCCGCATGGGCATGCGCGCCCCGTCGCTCTATAACTACTTCGCCAGCAAGATGGACATCTACGACGCGCTCTTCCGCCTTGGCTTCAAATTGTGGGGGGAGATCGTCGAGAAAGCCGCGCGCGAGACCACAACTTTCCAGGATGAGATGGGGCGCATCCTCGAAGAGTACATGACGTTCGCGCTCGAAAACCCCGAACTGTATCAACTCTGTTTCGAGCGCCCTGTGCCTGGCTTCGTCCCCTCGCGGGAAAGCCTCGAACTGAGTTTCAGCATCCTCGATTATTCCCGTCAACGCGTGGAAACATACAAACACCAACTCAACACTGACCTCACCAGTGAGCAGATCATCAATCTTGTGATCGCCGTCTCTCACGGGCTGACCGCCATGCACCTCGCCAACGAGCCGCGCCTCCCCGTCGGGCAGGGACGCTTCGGGTCGTTGATTCCAGCCGCAAAGTCCATGCTCGAAGCGGCATTCATGCAGAAAGGATAAGGATGACCGCCTCCGCCGAATCCATTCCTCCCACCCATGCGGATGAAGCCCATCGCCTCCTGACCGACGCCTTTGCCTGTTTCCTGCGCCTCATCGAATCGCTCCACGCTGACGATTGGTCCAAGCCCACCCCCTGCGCCGCCTGGGATGTGCATGACATGGTGGCGCATCAGGCGGGCGGCTACGCCAGCGGAGCCAGTTACCGCGAAATGTTCCGTCAATACGCGCAGATTCCCAAAGCGGGGCAACTGCCCGAAGATGCCATCAACGCCCTGCAGGTGGGCGAGCGCAAAGCCAAAACGCCCGCCGAACTCATTGCGGAACTGAAACGGGTGGGACCGCCAGCCATTCACAACTGGGCATATGGATTCAACGCCGTCAAGTGGATTGCCCTCCCCCACCCCGTCGGCGGATTCATGTCGCTGCGCTATCTGATGTGGGTCACGCACAGCCGCGACACGTGGATGCATCGCCTAGACATCTGCCGCGCCACGAACCGCCCCTTCGAGCAGAGCCGCGAACACGACGGGCGCATCGTGGAACTGGTCGTCCGTGATGCAGCGAAGAAATTGCGCAAACGGCTCAACGGCAAAGCCCTCACCCTCACGCTGACGGGAGTCGCTGGGGGGGCGTGGCAGGTCGGGAATGGCGAACCCGCCGCGGGGTTGGAAATGGACGCGCTCGACTTCAATATCTTCGTTTCGGGGCGCTTCTCTTACGAGGAAGGCATGGCGCGCGCCAAACGCTCAGGCGACACGGCGCTGGTCGAACGCGCCTTCAAAAACCTGTTGATTTTGTATTAGTAGCGCAAGTCTCCGACTTGCGCCATACCCTAAAGGAGACCTCATGGACACTTTCTTGCTTCAACTTGGCATTGCCCTCTTCCTGCTCGGCTTGCTGACGGGGTTTGTCATCCCCAAACTCAAGAATCCCCGCATGGGACTTTCCAGCCATCTGGAAGGAGTCCTGAACGGCATCTTTCTGGTCGCGCTCGGACTCTTATGGCAAAGACTCAACCTATCCGCCGCGTGGCTGACCGCCGCCTTCTGGCTTGCCATCTATGGGACGTTTGCCAACTGGTTCGCCACCCTGCTCGCCGCCGTGTGGGGCGCGAGCGCGCTCATGCCCATCGCCGCGCAGGGACATCAAGCCGCGGCGGGCAGGGAAACCATCATCCGCCTTCTGCTGGGGACGTTGTCGCTGGCGATGATGGCGGTGTGCGTCATCGTCATTGCGGGTCTGCGGGCGGGTTGAGCCGTCTTTGGAGGAACCATGAATACGATTCGGAAAGCATTTTTTCTAGCCGCGCTTCTCTTGCTGGCAAGCGGCTGTATGCGCCCCGTCAGGCAAAAACCCAACGCGGCAGAATCCACGCCAACTCAAACCGCAGAAACCAGCCCAGCCTCCAGCGGCTCGATCAATATGCCTGGGCGGCACGACCATACCATCTCGGTCAGCGGGGCGGCGCGCGAATTTATCGTCTATGTGCCAGAGTCGGCGAAGGGCGCGTCGAATGCGCCTGTGGTGGTCGTGATTCACGGCACAACGGGAGACGGTCTCAGGTTTTACAATATGTCCGGCTGGCGTGAGAAGGCGGACCAGGAAGGCTTCCTGGTGGTCTTTCCCACAGCGCTGACCTATTGTTTCTACGAAGACGAAAATCGGGATGGCGATTTCAATGACCGCAATGAAAAGCAAGTGACCACCAAATGGGACGCCGGTCCGTTGGGCGGGGAGCGATACCCGTTATGCCCGCAGGATGAGATTGCAAAACTTACTCCCGCAGAGCGCGCCCTCGCTGATCACCCGCTGGCAGATGACATGGCGTTCTTCCAGTCGCTGTTCGATTTCATGGAAGCGAATTACTCAATCAACTCGAAGCGCGTCTATGTTACGGGACATTCGAACGGCGGGCAAATGGCGGGACGGCTGGCTGTCGAAATGTCCGAGCGGATAGCCGCAGGCGCCTCCAACGAAAGCCCGCTGGGCGTTTCGGGCCCCTCAACCCGCCCCATCTCGTTCATCCTTACCTATGGAAACCAGGACGATAACTTCGTCCGCTACAGCAACGGCAAGCCTTATCCGCTCGACGAATCGCTCATTGACCTTCAGCCGGTCAAAACATTGCTCGTAAGCCCGTGGCTCTCCGCGCTCCAACTTGCCGATGAGTATGAGTATTCCGAAGGGATGATATTCGGCGAGCGCTATGTTCAGTTCACCTACGCATCGGGTTCAGGCAGCAGTTTTCAACTGATGTTCATAGACGACCTGGATCATAATTATCCGAACGGAAAAAATCACCCGGTCATCCTGGCAAACATCCTCTGGAAGTTTTTCAGCCAGTTCCAATTGCCGTAATGGAAATGAACATTCATGCCCTTTGCCTCGCAAATTTAAATCGGACATCATAAAAATCATCACATTACGGCTGATACCACTCGAACTGACTGAACCTTTCATGCAGCATCCGCGAAACCTTATCGCGCGCCCCCTGCGCGGGATGAATCCCATCGCCCTGATAATCGCCGCGCTCGTAACACACCCCGCTCCCATTCGTCACGCCTGACGCGCAATCGGGAGCCCAGATGTACGCGCCCCATCCGTACCAGACGCCATCCACCTGCGGATGCTCCTTCAGCCACTCGTTCAGCGCCAGCCCTTCCTCGTAGGAATGCGGCTCGCCGCGCGAAGCCTTATCCGCAAAGCCGCCGTAACTGCGGCTGGTGACATACACCGCCTGCACCGACGGCATCTTCTCATGCAGGCGCGCCGCAAAAGTCGTCAGGTTCTCGTAAAAGTGGAAGTAATCTGAGTTCGGGTCGGGGTAAGGCGGGAACGCCTCGCCGCTCTCCTCGGTCGTGAACATATCCGCCGCCTTGTGCCACACCACGCGGATTTGCTCGGCGCGCAGCCCCGCCTGCGGGACTTTCTGCCTGAGGCACTTCTCCCACAACTTATCGTATTCGGGATTGTTCCAAAACTCAATCGCCCGCCCTGGCACGGCGCAGTTGACCACCTTCACCTGTGGGTTGACCTGCCCGGCAAACTCGCCCCCCAGTTTGGCGATGAAATCCTCGCACTCCTGAAACGCGTTGCTCATGCCGATACACACCACGCCGATCACCCCGTCCACAGGCGTGACGGTCGGCGCGCCGTTATCCTGCAGACCGAGCGGCAGACCCTTGTACGTCCCCGTGCCTGCATCCAGCGGGATAGGGACTTGAGAATCCGCGCCGCTGACGGTTGGTTCCACCGCCGCTTCGGTCGGGACGGGGGAGTTGGTCGCCCACAAAGGGGACGTTGCCGTTTCGACGGGCGTTCCCCCACCCCCGGACCCTCCCCCGGCGGGAAAGGGGAGAAGGGAGCAGGCGAGGCTCATAACGACAAGAAGAGAGAAAAGAGGAAGTAAGCGTTTCATGTTAATTCTCCAGTTCGAACATTTGTCGGACGTATTTCAACACCAGTGCAGGCAAGACGTTTGACTCATTTTCCGAGAGCATGGCCGGGCGGGCTGGCAGGGTTCGTAGTTCAACGTCCCGGCGACGGGAGCGATGGCGGCAATCAAATCGGAGGCTTCGCACGCCCGTAGTTCAGCGTGCGGACGGAATCCGTCCCGGCGGCTGGCGCTGTCCGCGCGCAGGTGAGCGAAGCCAGCGCGAGAAAAATCAGCGGAGCAAAGAGACGTTTCATTTCAAAATCTCATCGAAGAACTGCACCACCAGTTGTGTAATCTCCTGCCGCGAGGGACTGATTTGCCCGCCATCGGGTTTGAAGGAATGATTGGCATTGACCACAGGCACAAGTTCCGCGGGAACGCCCGCCGCCTGCAATGCCGCCTGCAGCCGCTGGGACTGCTCAATAGGCACAAGCGGATTTCTCTTAGCGGGGAGCCGCTGCAAGCCTGAGGAGCGCCTTTCTGCTTTTGAGCAGGCTAGAAATCGCCTTCCTTTACGTAGGGGGCGCTCCATAAAGCGACCGACAGCACCACCGCCTTGAACCACGCCTGGTGCATCTTCTCCACTTCTTCAGCGCTGTGTCCTTTCTTGGCAAGGAACGGCTTGATGGTAGCGGTGATGGGGTAAATGAACGCCGTCATGTAGCGATGGTTGATGTTCGGCACTGACTTCACTCCATCGGTCTGATTTTTCTTCGAGCGGTGGTGGCGCAGACCGATTTCCTGTTGATAGTTCAGCCAGTCCTGATCAAAGGGGCGGTTGCAGGTGTCGAGAATCCACTGACCGAAGCGCTTGCGTACCGCCGCAAGATATTCGCCGTTGGCGTTGCCTTTGCCGTCGGTGAAGTAATATACCAGATGCGGATGCGAGCCGACAAAGCCATACCACACATCCAGCACGGCTTCGATTTGATCTGCCAGGACCTCGCCCGCCATCCGCAGGGCGGCTTCGTCTTCGGGTCCGAACAGAACCGCTTTCTTCAGATTCTCGAACTCCTCCGCGCTGAGCGGCGACTTCGCCGTCGTCGCGCCGTAGGCGTATCCAGGAATTGCAGTTGCTGACATCATTCATCTCCTTTCTGTCTTCCCTCTCCCTGTGGGAGAGGGGGTGGGGGGTGAGGGCATCTCCTCTCCCTATAGGAGAGGGGCTGGGGGTGAGGGCTCTCCTCTCCCTATAGGAGAGGGGTCGGGGGTGAGGGACTCCAATTCTTCATTCGTGGGCTCGGTCAGAATCACTTTTCGCTTACCCTCGCCAATCACCAGCGTCGGCGTACTGCGAAAGCCGCCGTTGATGAAAATCACGAACCGCTCGGCTTCCGCGTCGTGGTCAATGTTCACCTCGCGGAACGGTGCTCCCCGCGCCTTCAGAAACTCGCGCGTGCGCTCGGTGTCGTCACAATCGGTTGCGCCGTACATGATGATGGTGGGCATGGACATCACCTCCTTTGGGTTGTGGATGGTTTTTATATTTTTTTGGCGTTAGAGAACGCCGATTACACTGATGCTGGCACAAAATCAGGACACTCGAAAACCGTCTCCTCTTCGGGCAGCGGGGCATCCACGAATGCGCAATGATGCGGACCGCGCGGGTCTTCGGGATGCGCGTCGCGCTGAAAGAAGCGGCAGCCCCAGCACATCTCATAGACCCTGACATGACCCGCCGCCTGCAGCCGCAGGACAATCGCCTGCGCCGCGCGCTGAAGCGCCTCCTGCTCCGCTTCAGGCAGGGACGCGATGGCGGCTTCCACCTCCGACAGCACATCCTCCACCGATTCCGCTTCGTGCCTGCCTTTGGCAGTTAGTTGCAGTGTGACCGTGCGCCTGTCTTCGGGCAATGGCTGGCGTTTGAGCAGCTGCTTGCGCTCCAGCGCGTCTGCCACGCCGCTGGTCGTGGCGTAGGTGGCGCCGAGTCGTGCTGCCAGCCCGCCAATCGTCCGCACGCCGGGGCGCGCATACCTGAGAAAGAGCAAGGCTTGAATCTGCGCGGGGGAAAGTCCCGCCGCCTCGCCGCGCGCCCGTAGCAGGTGATTCATCGCCTGGCTGATGCGGTACAACACCGCCGTCACGCGGGCGGGCAGCGACTTGTTTCGTTCGGCTGGGTCAAAAGTGGACATGCGGTTTTTCTTATTTATTTAGGACTACTAAATTATAATCGAAATCGTTCCGAAACGCAAGATTTTCCTCGCCACATACGAGAGTCTTACTACAAGTTATCTCAAAATGTCACCCTGAGCGTAGCGAAGGGTCGCTACTGCCAAAAACAAGAGACTCTTCGGTCGCAACAACCGCTCCCTCAGAAAGTGTCTGAAAAGTCGTCAACACAAACTTTCCAATGCGTAGGATGCGCTCTATTGCGCATCCGCAGAGACGTTAGAGAACGTCCTCTACACGCCAAATATTAGGTTTTCAGACTGACATGGTATTTTGAGACAAGTTCTAGCATTATCGACACGGCGAAAAATACCACTTGACAGACTCTACATGTTTGCAGTATCATCAATGCGAACGTTCGCACGAACGTTCGCATTGATGATGAAAAAAAACTATGTCTCCTAAAGTCACCCTAAAAGCTGTTGCTGTCCATGCAGGGGTGAGTTACCAAACGGTCTCCAAAGTTCTGAATGGACAAGTGAGCGTCGCGCCTGAAACGCGTCAACGCATTTTTGATGCTGTACAAACCCTGGGTTACCGCCCCAATCATATTGCGCGCAATATGCGTATCAAGCGCAGTTTTATGATCGGCTACTCCTGGGTACAAACTTCCCCCGACCAAGTCAATCATATTCTCGACCAGTTTCTAACCAGCATGGTGCGCGAAGCGGAAGCGGCAGGCTATCACCTGCTGCCGTTTCCTTTCCGCGAGGGACAGGAACAGGTCGAGGCATACCGCGAATTGATTGATACGGGCCGCGTGGATGGCTTTGTGCTCTCCAGTGTAAACTACAATGACCCGCGCATCCACTTTTTGCTAGAGCGCGGGTTTCCTTTTGTTGCCTTTGGACGTTCCAATCCTGAACTCGATTTTCCGTATGTGGACGTGGACGGTGCAGACGGTTTGCGGCAAGCCACGGAACATCTTATCCAACGCGGTCACACACGCATTGCCGCCATCGCCTGGCCCCAAAATTCGCGGGTGGGCAACGAACGCATACAAGGTTATTTCCAAGCTATGCAAGCGGCTGGGCTGACGCCGCTTCCCGCCTGGATCGAGCGCGGCGAAGGCACATTTGAATTTGGGCGCGAGGCAGTTGCCCGCCTGCTGGATTTACCGCAGGGACAGCGCCCCACTGCCGCTGTTGCCTTGAACGATACCATGGCGATTGGCGCGATGAACATGGTACGAGAGCGCGGGCTGGAAGTGGGACACGACTTTGCAGTGGTTGGTTTTGACGATGCCCCCATGTCGCAGTATCTTTTTCCGCCGCTTACAACGGTTCGCCAGCCCATTCGAGAAGCAGGACGTAAGTGTGTAGAGATTTTGGTTGGTCTGATGGAGGATAAGACCCCCGCGGAAAATCAGGTCTTGCTTCCTCCACAGTTGATTAAGCGAGCCTCGGGATAGAAAAAACCTTGGCTCGGATTTATAAAGAACGGCGCAAGTCACTTCTCGGGCGTCATGCGCCGCTCGTCTGGAACTCCACACTCGCAAAGGAGGTGAATTTCGCTTATCCAACACCAAGGTTCATTTACTTTTACCATAAAAAACCGCTTCTTGCATTCCCCATTCCCTGAAAGGAGAAACCGATGAAATCCCTGTTCAAACTGATGTCTGTCCTCCTGGCAGTGACCATGTTGCTCACCGCCTGCGGGACACCCGCCACCCCCGAAAAGGTGGTGGAAACCATCAAAGAAACTGTGACGGTCAAAGAGACCCAAATTGTCGAAGTCCCTGCACAGCAAACCGTCGTGCGCCTGTCCGGCTGGGCTTCCAGCCCATCAGAAACTGCACTGCTGCAATCCCTGTTGTACCAGTTCTCGGTCGAAAATCCCGATATCCTGGTCAAGTATGAACCGATTACCGGAGATTACAAACAGGCTTTGCTGACTTCCATTGCCTCCGGCACCGAGCCGGATATCTACTATGTGGACATTTTCTGGTGGCTCGAACTGGCGACGAACGATGTGTTGTTGCCGCTCGATGACCTGATGTCTGCCAGCGGCGTCAAACGCGAGGACTTTATCCCCTCGCTGGTGGATGCCTTCACCTACAATGACAAACTCTACGGCATTGCCAAAGACTTCAACACACTGGGTATGTTCTACAACAAAGACCTGTTCGACAAGGCAGGCTTGGACTATCCCACCGATGATTGGACCTGGGACGACCTGAAAGCCGCCGCCGCCCAACTGACCGACACCAGCGACGCCAATAAACCCGTCTATGGTTTCTGCACGCCGCCCGATCCGGGTCGTTTCCCAGCCTTTGTATTCCAAAACGGCGGTTCGGTCATGACCGACGACTTCTCAGACACAACCCTGGATAGCGACGCCGCCATTGGCGCCGCAGAATTCTACACCTCCTTCCGCGCCGAAGGAAGCGGCGCCCTGCCCTCGGACCTCGGCGAAGGCTGGCAGGGGACCCTGTTCGGCAAAGGGCAGTGCGCCATGGTCTATGAAGGCGGCTGGTTGATTCCGTACCTGCGCGATCAATTCCCTGGCACGAAATATGGTGTTGTCATGCCGCCCGCCGGTCCTGCTGGCGAAGGCAACCTGATTTTCACCGTTGCCTGGGGCATTTCTGCCAACACCAAAAACCCCGATGCCGCCTGGCGGGTGGTCAACTTCCTCACCAGCGAAGCCAGCCAGAAAACCGTGCTGGAAAGCGGATTCGCCCTTCCCTCCCGTCAATCCCTGCAGGATAGCGACTACCTCAAAAATAACGCCAATTCTGCCGCCATCTTCAACGGGTCGTTTAACGGCGCACACCCCTTCTTCTGGGGTTCTGTAGGCTCTGATGTCAACGATCAAATGGGCAAAGCCCTTGAGCGCATCTTCAAGGAAAATCAGCCGGTGGCAGATGCAATGAAGCAAGCCGCGGAAGCCGTTCGCAGCGCAATGAAGTAATCCGCAATCGCAGATCAGGTCGGGCAAAAGAAGCGTCCGGCCTGATCTCACTTACAAAATGGAGGTCCCGATGGCTGTTTCTATCAGTCGAAGAAAAATTTCCGAAGCCATCAACGGTTACCTGTTCGTTTCCCCCTGGCTGATTATTTTTACCATCTTCAGCATTGTGTCTCTGCTGTATGCCGTTTATCTTTCCTTCACCAGTTACAACCTGCTCAAGCCCCCGCAATGGTGGGGATTGGATGGCTATCGCCGCGTCTTCGACGATGATCTGTTCCTGACCAAAGCCCTGCCCAATACGTTCAAGTACGTCATCATCGTTGTTCCGCTTCAAACCATCCTCAGCCTGGTTCTGGCATTTGCAATGGACCAAAAACTGCGCTTTCGGCGGTTGTTCCGCACCGTTTTCTACCTGCCATCGGTGACCTCCTCTGTGGTGATCTCTCTCATCTTTATCTGGATTTTCGCCCCGCAGGGCATTTTCAACCAGATTACGCGCCTCTCGATCAACTGGCTCGACGACCCGCGCACCGCCTTTTACGTCATCATGGGCATGAACATCTTTACCACCAGCGGCACGCTCATGCTCATCTTCCTGGCTGGGCTGCAGGATATTTCGCCCAGCATTTACGAGGCGGCGCAAATAGACGGCGCCAACGCTGTGCAGACTTTCTTCTACATCACCATCCCCATGCTTCGCCCGGTCATTTTCTTTGTCGTCACCGTAGGCGTCATTGGCTGCTTCCAGGTTTTCGACCAGATTTTCGTCATGACCGCCGGCGGACCGCTGGATAGCACTACCACCATCACCTACCTCATCTACAAATGGGCGTTTCGTGATACCACAATCAAAATGGGACAGGCATCCGCGCTGGCGGTTGTGCTTACCCTCATTATTCTGGCTGTGACGGTGCTTCAGCGCCGCATGATCGAAGGCAGCGGTTCGATGGCGGAAAGATGAAAGGCGGTAAATCATGACCGTATCCTCCCTTTCCCGCTCAGGCGTCAATCAATCTGCGATCCTCCTTGACCGCATCCGCAAAGGCATTTTTTATGCCATCCTGATTTTTTGGACGGTATTGTCCGTTGCGCCGCTGTACTTCACACTCGTCTTCTCGCTCAAACCGATTGCAGACGCCTACACTCCTCCCATCTGGTGGCCCACCCCATTCACGCTTGCAAACTACGAGACGATCCTCAAAACCTTCGACCTCTTCCCGCGCTGGGTCATTAACAGCGTCAACATCTCGATCATTGTAACTCTTTTCCGTGTGCTGTTCTGTGCAATGGCGGGATATGCCTTTGCCCGCATCGAATTCCCGCTCAAGAAATTACTTTTCAACCTGCTCCTGATTTCGATGATGATGCCCGGCGTCGTGACGCTCATCCCCTCCTTCCTCATCATCGGACCGGGGTTGATTCGCGGCGGAATTTCGCTCGGCAGCCTCACCATTCCGACCGGGTTCAATTTGATTGACACTCCCTGGGGAGTCATCCTGCCCGGCGTTGCCGATGCCTTTGGCGTCTTCATGATGACCCAATTCTACAAATCCTTCCCCAAAGAATTGGAAGAAGCCGCCATGATGGACGGCTCCGGGCGCTGGGGAACCTTCTTCCGCATCGTCCTGCCCATCAGCCAGACCCAATTGCTGACGCTCGCCCTGCTCACCTTTCAAGGCGCATGGAACAACTTCATGTGGCCCCTGCTCGTTTTGCGCAGCCCCGAAAACTTCACCCTGCCCATCGGCTTGCAATGGTTCCGTGGCGAATATTACACGCTGTACTCGGTTGTCCTGGCAGGGTCGCTGTTCAACACGCTGCCGATCCTGATCATCTTTTTCGTCTTTCAGCGTTATTTCATTCGCAGCATCGCATCCACCGGATCAAAAGAAGGCTGATCCTCTTCATCTCATCCATTCACTTACCGGCTGCTAACCATGTGGAAAATCACCGAAAATATCTTCGACCCCCAAAAACAACATCACAAAGAAACAATTTTCACCATCGGAAACGGTTATCTCTGCACACGCGGCGCCTTGGAAGAAGGTTATCCCGGCGAAAGCCGTGCCACCTTTTTGCACGGCGTTTTCGATGACGCTCCCATCGTAGTGACCGAACTCGCCAACGCCCCCGACTGGCTCGCTTTGCAAATCCTGCTGGACGGCGAAAAGTTTTCCCTCGCCTGCGGCACGATTCTCGATTTCCAGCGCGAACTCGATCTACAGACCGGAGTGCTGACCCGTCGCGTGCGCTGGCAATCCCCCTCGGGCAAAATCGCCACGCTCGTCTTCGAGCGTTTCGCCTCGCTGACAGATGAACATTTGCTTGCCTTGCGCTGTCAGGTCACGCCGGAATTCGAAGGCGAGATCGAATTCCGTGCCGCCCTCAACGCCCATGTGGATAACCAGGGTCTTTTGCACTGGACATTCGTCGAACAAGGGCGGAAAAACGGAACGACGGCTTACCTGCGGACTCGCACCCGCAAAAGCGGCATTGACCTTGCCCTTGCTATGCGCCTGCTCGCTTCGGACTCCCCTCAGCCTGATTACTGGGACGCCGAACTTGTTCCCACGCTGAAGCAGGTCGTCCGCGCCCGCGCGGGCGAAACGGTGACTCTCACCAAGTTCGTCGGTGTCGCCGCCTCGCGCGATACCGATGACCCGCTGGCAATGGCGCTGGAGCGCGCTGCAAAACCTGTCAGTTGGGAATCGGCCTTCGAGGCGCAGAAGCAGGCTTGGGCGGAGGAATGGAGGCGCTGTGAAGTCAGCATCGAGGGGGATGAGGAAGCCGAGATTGCCGTCCGCTTCAGCCTGTTTCAGTTGTTGATTGCCGCGCCGCGTCACGATCACCGCGTCAGCATTGGCGCAAAGACTCTCTCCGGTTTCGGGTATCGCGGTCATGCCTTTTGGGATACCGAAATTTTCATGCTGCCGTTTTTTACCTACACGGCGCCGCACATTGCCCGCAATCTGCTCGATTACCGCTATCTCACCCTGTCCGCCGCGCGCGACAAGGCGCGCCAGGCTGGTTATCAGGGCGCCTGGTTTGCTTGGGAAAGCGCCGCCAACGGAGAGGAAGTGACCCCGACCTGGGTGCCGGATTTCCACGACAGGAAGAAACTGGCGCGCGTCTGGACGGGCGACCTGGCGATTCATATCTCTGCTGATGTGGCGTATGGTGCATATCAATACTGGCAAGCCACCGGCGATGACGAATGGTTTATTGCGCACGGCGCGGAGTTGGTGCTGGATGCCGCTCAATTCTTCGCTTCGCGCGCCGAGTGGCTGGAAGAACGCGGCTGCTACGGCTACCGCGATGTCATCGGTCCCGATGAATATCACGACCATGTGGATAATAACGCTTACACCAATTTGCTGGCAAAGTGGAATCTCGAAACCGCACGGGCGACTCTGGATTGGCTGGAACAGAATGCCCCGGTGAAAGCGCGGGAACTGAACCGCACTCTCGACCTCACCCCCGAACGGCTGGCGAAATGGCGCGACGTGGCCGAGAAAATATGCCTGAACATTCACTCGAACGGGCTGATCGAGCAATTCGATGGCTTTTTTGCGCTCAAAGATGTCAACCTGGCAGAGTATGAGCCGCGCACAAAATCCATGCACGAGATTTTCGGCATCGAAGCCGCCAATGACTATCAGGCGATCAAACAACCCGATGTGTTGATGGCGCAATACCTGCTGGGTGATGCGTACGATGAAGACGCCATTCGCGCCAATTACGAGTATTACAACCCGCGTACCGATCACACCTACGGCTCATCGCTGGGGCCTGCCATACAAGCCATTATCGCCTGCCGCATGGGAAATGTGGAATCGGCATATGAACATTTCATCCGCGCGGCGCGCGCCGACCTGCGCGATGTGCGCGGCAACGCGGGCGACGGCATCCATGCCGCTTCGACAGGCGGGATCTGGCAGGCGATTGTCTTCGGCTTTGGCGGCTTGCGCCTCTACCCCGATAGACGCTGGGAGGTCCATCCGCGCCTGCCCCGCCACTGGAAAAAATTGACCTTCCGTTTCATCCTGCGCGGCGAACAACACACTGTCAGCGTTGGGCAGAACTGACCCGCCTGCCGTTTTCCTATGTCCATCCGAGCCTTGATCTTCGACCTCGACGGCGTATTGACCGACACCGCCGAATATCACTACCGAGCCTGGAAACGCCTGGCGGACGCACTCGGCATCCCTTTCAGCCGTGAAGAAAACGAAGCCTTGCGCGGCATCCCCCGCCGCGAGTCGCTTCTTTTACTGCTCAAAGGGCGGGAATACCCTGAAGCGCAAATCCAGGAATTCATGGAGCGCAAGAACGGTTACTACCTGCAATTCATCCGCGAAATCACCCCGCGCGACGTGCTGCCCGGCGCGCGCGAACTGCTGGAGGAAATCCACGCCGCAGGGCTGAAATCCGCCCTGGGGTCAGCCAGCAAAAATGCCCGTGAAGTAATCGAGCGTCTTGGCATTGCCTCCTTGCTCGACGCCGTTTCGGACGGGAACAGCGTCGAGCGCCAAAAGCCTGCCCCCGACCTGTTCCTGCATGCTGCCCACCAGTTGAGGCTTTCTCCCAAAGAATGTGTGGTGGTCGAAGACGCCGCTGCAGGTATCGAAGCCGCGCGGGCGGGCGGCTTTCAGACTCTCGGGCTTGGACCCGCCTCCCGCGTCTCGAACGCGCACTTCATTTTCCCCAGCCTCGAACGCATCAAACTGCATGATATTCTGGGTTTGTTTGAGAACGCCAAACTCGACCAGCCGATTATCCCCCCGAATGACTCGTCCGAATGTGGAATACACCGTCATCCTCATGAACACTAACATCGCCGCGTTGTCTCAATAATCTGCCCCATACGCGAAATGTGTGCCGGTCGTGTCATCGGCGGTGAATATCCGCCGCTGTATCGAGTCCAATCGTCGCATAAAGACAGAACATTGACGCAGTAGCAACCGTCCCGAGGGCACTTAAACCTTCGGGACGGTTTTTCGATGTCTATCCCCATTTTTTGCCATAGACTATTCTTACCAATGTGGATAGACTTCATCTTAAGTAGTCGGTCGTATGTTTTTAGAAATCCATTGGCACAGTCGGCGTTCTCTTGCGCCGACAGGGACGTTGGAGAACGTCCCCTGCGCGTCGAATGATGTTCGACCGACTACTTAGAATTTCATTTTGAAACAAAACGGTGGCACAGTGAAAAACAAAAATTTCCTCATTGTCATTCTGGTCTTGCTCGTACTTTGTCTGTTGGCGCTCTGTGTTGGCGGTTTTCTGCTCTGGCGCAGGGTGAACAATGCCGCCAGCGGCTTGCCCAATCTGGCGGAGACCGCCGCAGCCGTCAGCACGCAGATTTCCACGGCGCTGCCTGAGGAGAATACGCCTGCCCCGGCAGCCACATCCGTTCCCTTTGTGCTGGGCGCCGCGCCGGTCATTCACCTGGCCGGGCGCACCGACATTGCCATCCCGCCGCTGGACCAGCCTTCGGATATTTCGCTCTTTTCCTGCCGCCCAGCCGGGCTGGTGCAAGAAACGTATCCACCGGGCTATCGCATTCAGCCCGGCGCCGAATTTACCTTCACCGTCAGCGGTCAGATCAACTATTATGCTGGCGCGCCCGAAGAAGGCTACCCGCCCGACGGCGAGCCGTCCACCTTTGCCAACATCGAACCCTTTGGCGGCATCAGCGGCTATCAGGGACCGGCCGGGGCGCTGGTCGGCGTCTTTTTGGATGATGCCATCCCCAACGGCGCGGCGCCTGCAGCCCTGAACTTCAACCCCGACGGTCAGGGAACCGACTTCGAGCGCCTCCAGCCCCAAATCGGACAGGTCTTCTTCATCGGCGATGGGCAAAACCGTGCGGGCAAAGCGCAGGTGTTCGTCGCCCCGCCCAATGCCACCCGCCTGTTCGTCGGTCTGATAGACGGAAGTTTCTTCAGCGGTCCCTCCACCTGCTACACTGATAACGCCGGAGAATTCAAGTATCAAATCACGTCCAATCAGCCGTATCAGGCCTTGCCGTGAACAATCATCCCGAAGGTTCGATTGAACCGTCCCGAAGGTGTGACAGAGCCCACTTTCAGGCACAAAACCCAACCTTCGGGACGGTTGTGTTGTTTATCTTGAATTGAAGTTAATTTCTATCTCCCCCATACGCATTCCCTTCCTCCCATTCGAGAGGGCTGGGGAGAGGAGCAGTAAGTAGTGACTTTTTTAGAAGGAGAACAAAGAGATGATTCGCTCGAACATGTACCGCTTGTTTCTTTGCGTTCTTTTGATAGCGTTGACCGGCTGTAACATGCCAGGCCGCTCCGCCAGCGAGCCGCCCCCCGATGCGCCTTCAGCGGATTCGGAATCCGACCCCATCATCATTCCCGTAGAAGGCACTGCCGCGCCCACCATCCCGCCCAACGCCCCGCGCGACCGGTGTCTGGAAGGCACCTGGATCATGCCCGCAAGTAGTTTGGATTTGCTGGTAGCGTCTGTCGTCCCTGAGTCCAGTCCGTTTCTGAGCATCCCCTCCGGGCAACTAAAACTCACCTTCACCGACGTTGCCTTCACCTACTCCGGCGATTTCATCATGCGCGCCAATAATCCAGATGGCTCATGGGCAGAAGGACACGCCCTCTTCGAGAACAGCGGAGGCTACACCACAGACATGCACATGCTGACCTTCGACACGCAAGTTTCGCAAAGCCAGATGTTCGACTGCAAGGCAGGCAGCGGCGGACAAGTGTTTTCCACGCCATGCACATTTCCCGTGGTGACCATTCTCCCCGCCTCCACCGGACCCTACGGCTGCTGGGAGAATCGCCTGGAACTTGAAATCCTCGCCCCGAACGGTCCAATGACGATGTATTTTCAACGGTGACGGAGAGGAGAGAAACGTATGGATACCAACATCCTCACCACTCTGTTGTTTGGCGGTTTCATCGTCGTCTTGACACTGCTCGTCAATGGCGCCCTTCTGTTAAACATCTTCTCCGCCCGTCGAAAGGCAAGCGCCATGCAGACCTGGCCCTCCGCGCCGGGGAACATCGTCGAATCGGAGTTGCGCAGCCGAAGAAGGGGCAGCCGCCGCATCTACTATCCGCACATCGTCTATCAATATACCGTGATGGGGCAAACTTACACGGGCAAACGCATCAGCCCCGGCCCGGATAGCGGCTCCAGCCGGGCGCGCGAACTGGTTGCAAAATATTCGCCCGGAGCGCCGGTGACGATCTATTACGACCCGCAAAATCCCTCCGATGCGGCGCTGGAAATAGACATCTCCAGGACGATGCCGCGCTTATGGTTCAGTCTGGTCTTTGCCAACCTGACGTTATGCTTTTGCCTGGCGCTGCCCCTGCTCGTGTTCGTTTTTGCTAATGGATAAATCATGACCCCTCGTCTCATGCAACTATTCGACTTCACCGCCGAAGACCTCGAATATAACCGCAAAGGCGCGCTTTCGCCTCGTCAATCTGCGCGCATGACGAAGAAACGCCGCGCCCAAAAACTGTTTCTGGGCGCCTTGGGCTTTGGGCTGACCTGCCTGCTTGGCGGGGGGCTGGCGGCGTGGGGAGTACAGTCGCTCTCCACAGACAGCGCCGCCGGCGTGGGGATGCTCGTCGGGGCGGGGACTGCCGCCCTGCTGGGCGCGCCGCTCATCTTTTTGGGCGTCAAGCCAATGCGCCCCGTCGAAGTCGCCGCCGCCAAAGGGACGGCCCGCGTCGCCCGCGTCCAGCGCACCAGCCGCACGAACAACTCCACCAGCACCTACGTCGTCACCGAACTGCACCTGGCGGACAAAATCTTCACCATGCCAGACGCAGCCTTTGCCGAACTGCAAGACGGCGCCGCCTATGCCGTCTATTACTGGAACGGGGTGGACGACATCTTTTCGCTGGAAACGTTGTAACCCTTCTTCCCGCCGCCCCCAAACCTTCGAGACAGTTTTCTTTCAAGGAGAAAATCATGGAAACAACCCCCTGCCCCAAATGCAATCAACCGATGGACGAAGGCCGATTGAGCGTGAGCGGCGGGACAATCGGCTATGTCTCCCAAAAACAAAAAGGCATGGTCAGGCAGGTCACTGTCATTGAACAGGCCCGCGCCTGCCCAAATTGCGGCTATGTGGAACTCTATTTGGACCCGAAAACACTCAAACAGCGATTGGGCTGAACAGCCGTGAGGGCAGACGCGGGTGGAGCGGAGCCTCCACTGCCAGCAAAGCGACCAGGTAGCCAATTCGTATCCGGGCGGTAATCCGCAAGATGCGCGAAGCTTCCACCGGATTGGACATGTTCAATTCTTATCCTGGCAAAACGATTTTACGTTTATCCGCTTTCGGGCTTTTCCATTCTTCGTCCCTGGCAGAAGTCATGGGGAGATTCTTGGAATTTCACGCGCCCTCGGAAAGAGGTTGACGGCAGACGCGTTCGAATAGCGCGAAGAAAGGCAATCCCCTGCCCCGCCCTGGGACTTGTCCGCCCCCGCCCCCTCCAAACCGCGCACAGAAGCCGACAAAGCCGCCATCTTCGCCGCCTACGAAGAACTGGTCGCTTACGCCGCACAGAATCTCAGCGTGGTCACATCCGAAGACATTGTGAATCTGGCAGAGTAAAAACCATGATCGAGACTCTCTTGCATCATCTAAACATTCCCGTTTGGCGCTTACGCGGCTACGATACCTTTGCGGGCGAGTGGTATCCGCTCGACGGCATCTACCTCTCCGAGCGCGCCGCCCTGCGCGCTGCCCACAAACGGCTGAAAGAATTGGAACGTTTGCAGCCCTCCGACACTTCCGGCGGGCAGGAGGGAATCCAGGATCAGGTGTACATCGTCCGCCCGGATGGAACGATGTTCCGCTATTTACCGCCAAAGAACAGGAGTTGATCCAATGAAAAACATCCCACTTTTGACCGTACTCATTCTCTTCACCCTCGCCTGCTCGCTGACGAGCGCGCCGACCCCCACAGCGGAGATTCCGCCCATCGAAACGGCGACCCCGCCTCCCGTCCCGACTGAAGCGGCGGTCGGGCCGACTGCGCCTCCCGCCGCCGAATCGATCCCCGTCTCCGTGCCGTTTCAGCCTGTCGCCGATGCCGTCTATCAGACCAACGGCGATGTGACGAGCATCACCGTTCCTTCGGGGTCATGCGCGAACGTCACCGCTTCGCCGATTCAGGCGGGTGATTTCATCGTGTGGGCGAACCATGACCGCGGACAGGGAGGCAATTGCACTGCAAGCCCCTACAAAGACGCTTTGCTGGGCTATAACGTGAGGGACGGCAAACTCTATCTGCTGGCGCGCAGCGGCAGTTCGGAAGCCACACTGCTTTACCAGCCCGAGGCGGGGCGCGTCTTCCAGAACATCGTCTTCGGCGGGTCGGTTTCCGCGCTGGACGCGAATACCTTTGAGAAGGTTGCCAGCCTGCCGAAGGATTTTCGCGCCACCTCCGACGCTTCGGGCGTGTACCTGAACGGGTTGTTTTATTTCGGCACGGTCAACACGCCGGAAAAGTTCTGCCAGCAGCCCGTGAACGAGAATTGCGGCGGGCTGTTTGCCATGGATGCCAGCGGGAACATCGTGTACAGCCTGAACGTGCAGGACGGCTTCCGCTCGTGGATCGGCGCCGGGCTGACCAGCGATGGGCAGTTCATCTACGCGGGCGGCGCAGAGCAGTTCCTGGGCGCAACCGATACTGAGTTCTATTATGGCTGTTCGGTGGTAAAACTCGACCCGCAGTTGAACATCCTGGCGTATTTCGACCCCGGCGATAAGGGTTGTCACAGCAGCGGCGTGGGGCAGAACGATGAAGATGCCGTAGCGGGCGAAGTGGTGATTGCCGGGGACGGCTCGCTGTGGGCGGCCTTTACGCACGGCGTGGACAGCCGCAACATGTTCGCCATGTACCACCTGGACGCCAATCTCCAGCCGATGTGCGTCTTCGAATTGCAAGGCGGACCGCTGCCGATGACAGGCTACTACCAATCGCCCACGATTGACAAAGACGGCAATGTGTACGTCAACCTCTCGCCCGGCGGCGTGGGACAAAACGGCGACGGTCAGTTGTGGAAGGTGACGCCCGCCTGTCAGGGAACGCAACTGGCAACCCTGACGCGGGGCGGGACCAGCACGCCCGTCCTGGCGGATGACCAGTACATTTTGACGATTGCGGCGGGCGAACTGCAAATCCGCGATTTGAGCGGGAACGTGGTCAAGACCTATGCGCTCGCTTCGGGGGCGCAGGTCATCGGCAGCCCGATGATTGCCGGCGGCGCAATTTACATCGTGGATTCCACCGGCTCGCTGACGGTCATCCAGAACAGCGGCTTGCAGGGCTATGGCACAGCTGTCTGGCCCCGCTATCGGCACGATAATTACGGAAGCGGAGTTCAATCGCCGTGAAAAAATATTTTGTGATCTTTCCTCTGGTATTTGCCCTGCTCGCCTGCTCGCTGACCGGCGCGCCGCCCCCCACAGCGGAGATGGTCGAGCCTGTCGAGACCCCGTCCCCGGCGGAGTTCACGCCGCAGGTCACGCAGGTCGGCGACCTGGCGGTCAACTATGCCAACGTCGAATTCACCGCCGATCATCAGTACATGGTCTGGTTCGAGATGACTGACAACCGCGGTAACGGCGTCGTCTGGCATTGCGGCGTGGATCCCGCCACCGGCGACCTGATCCCCGCCGACGGCAAAGGCTTCCGTGCCTTCGAAAGCACCCTCTTCGGGCGCGCCAACCCCGGCTTGGATGCCGACGGCGCCTATTACGTCGGCATGGACCAGGCGGGGAAAATGCTTCTCGTCCGCCCGACCAGCCCCACGTCGGGGGAGATGCAGGAGTTGCCCACTCCTCCAGACCTGACACGGCGGGCAATCTATCCCACCATCCTGTCAGAGCAAAAGGGTGGTTTCGTCTTTTGGATCAAGAACGAAGCCGTCCCAGCGGGCGGCACGAACCGCGCCAATGACTGGTTCGAGTTGCAGTACATTTCGCTGGATGACCCCGCGCAGGTCAACGTGGTCGAGCGGCAGGGACGTCCCCTGCGCGGGTTTGCGCCGATGGATTCGGCCTTTGCCCGCTGGATGAGGAACAAGCCCGCCCTGACCTACGGCTTCGAAGATGAAAATGGCATTGTGCAGATACGGATGCTCGACCTGACCCAGCCCAACCCCGCGCCCCAGGCCGTGACGAGCGACCCCGGCGACAAGGTGGACCCGTATTCGTGGTTCTACGACGGGCAGGAGATTCTGCTCCCCGGCATGGAAGCCGAAGCGCGCACGCACGTCTACGTCCGGGGGGCGGGTGAAACCGCCTTTCGCCTGGTCGAGACCATCGTCCCGCCCGCCTCGGCGCTGGCGCATCCCGCGCTGGCGCAATCGAACGAACCGATTGTTTTCAACGGCAGGGTTTACACGGTCTATCAAATCAACGAAGCAGGGACGAGTTTTTGGGACGTGACCTTTGCCCAAGCGGGGGAAATCTGGCTGGCAACGCTGTTCGAATCGCCGCAGCGCCAGTGGCTGTTGACCGACTCACAATCCGCCAAAGCCGAGCCGGAGCCGTTCGTTGGGACATCCAAAGTCTGGGTGTTCTACAACGTCATCGAAGGCGATACCCCCTTGAATGCTGTCTGGCATCTCTACCGCGCCGAAACGCCGATTCGGTCGAGCGATGCAAAATAGATGCGCGCAGAATTCCGATTGAAAAAAAGCCGAAGATTTTGCAGGGATTAATTCGGGCGGCAAAATCCAAACGTGGGAACGCTTGATTCGCTTATCCCGACGTCCATACCGCCATGAAAGCGGTATGCGCTCTTCCCTCAGGAAGAATAGACATTGACAGGATCGCCCTGCAACAGATGCTGCGCCAATACTCGCCTTGCGGATCGCTCGATCTCCGACAAAACATGCTGGCGTTTCACGCTCGACAGCAACTCGCCGAAAGTGACCCGCGGCGTCAGCCCGTACAATTCCCTTTCCTGTAAAATCTGGTGGATGATCTGAAGCATGAATGCCAGCCGCTGGCGGTCTGGGCGAGACTTGCGAAACCAGGTCATCGGGTGGCGCAGCGCGGATCGGGCGATGACTCCGCTTACTATCGTGACCAGCACACGGGTCTGCGGGACGCGTTCCAGGAAGATTTCGAGGCTGCGCGACCACTTACCGAACTCCGCGGCGGGATCGGGCATGAAGGCCGGATCGGGTTCGATCGCCCCGCGGGGGAAGATCAACAGCGCGCCGCCGCCCTGTAAATGACGGATTGCATTGCGGACGGTCTGCATCTGCCCGAAGGCGTTCTTGACGGACGGCGAGAAGATGGCGTGTCGGGATACGTGAGGAAGAAACTTGTAAGGCGGGATTTCACCAATGATAATCTTGTAGTCGGGACGGTTGACGTAGGCGGAGATGAGAATCCCGTCGTACGAGGCGGGATGGTTGGAGACGATCAACAGCGGTCCCTCATTGGGAATCCGCTCCTTGCCGCGCGCAGTATGCGCGGAGACAAAATGCGGCAAAAGCCAGCGCGCTCCCGCCGCGAAACCGTGATGGGCAACCTCGCGGTCGAAGCCCAGAGCCATGTCCGATAAGCGCTGCGCCGCCCGCCCAAAGATCAGGCGAATGATCGCCTGTGTGATATTCGTGGGCGGCAATGCCATGGCGCGCACGACCTCCGAAAGAAGCGAGTCGTTCAGGCTTTGAAAACCGGATGGAAGAACAGGCGCATCCATATTCACTTGGCACGCGAATTGCTGGAATTAGAAAGCGTCTTCCTGTTCCCAGCGCGGACGGGCAAGCAGTCCACGCCGCACCTTGTGCAGGACAGGCACCGGGGTCAGCAGGAGACGGCGGCATACATTGGCGATTCGCTCCGCCGAGGCGCCGCCGTTCTGGAGCGGCATCAACTCTTTAAGTTGCGCCACGTCCAGATTGGTGTAAACCTCCTTGCCCAATGCGACTGCCACAAACGTACAGGTGGATTGCTGTGTGATGACCACCTCGGCGTGGGCAATCATGTGATTGACATTCCCATGCTCGAACACCAACGCGCCGGGGGCGTGACGGGCGATTTCGGCGCGGGCGCGGCGCGGATTCTCTGTGGGATGGAGTTTGAATATCAGGGGGCGGCCCGCGGCGATGTCCACACATTTGCGCAGGAACGCTGCGCGGTCGTCATGCCGGAACGACTCGCGCAGGGGGGAGGTCGCCACGAGCACATACCCTCGGTAGGGGAAATCGTTTTGCAGGTTTTCGGACAGGTTGTCGAAATTCGGGATGCCCGTCACCGCGATTTTTTCGGGACGCACCCCTTTGCGGATGAAATGACGCGCATAGCCCTCCGAAGCCACGCAAAAAATATCGTAGGCATCCGAAAGCCCCGTGGTCGCCGTATTGGCAAGATAGCGGGGTAGTTTGAGCGCTTTGACCGCGTGGTAGAGCCATGTCTCCGGCTCGGTGATGCCCTCCTGAACCAGCGCCATCCGCTTGCCGCGGATATTCCGTTGGACGATCAGGTCGCTGCATGTGACTACCAGGTTGTACCCGCCTCGTGCACCGCGCAGGTCCACGTTCAGGTGACTGTCCGCCAGGTAATCCCTGGTCTCCCGCAAGTGACGCCCGCCCAGCACCGTGAAATCCAGCCAGCCTGCCCGCGCCGCCATATCTTCGATTCCGTTGGCATAATAGGGGGTAAAGAAGCAATTGTGTTCCTTTAAGTGCCTGGAAATTTTATGCATCATTGTCGTTTGATTTAATGACCCGCAAATGAAAAGAATGTTCGACATAGTATGCCTCTCCTCTGTGGATTTTACCGGCGGGGTGTTAAGACCAATCGAACATCTGGTTAAGGCTGATTAAACGATATGAAAACGGTAAGACTGCCTCCCCTGCAACTCCCTGTGGCTGGCGGTTCAGCAGTGTTCTATGACAGCAAGGTGAAGGTGGAGAAGGTGTGGAGCCAGTGAACAGAATCAAGGAACAGTAGTCAGTGTATAACGTCCCGAAGGTTCATAACCTTCGGGACGGTTCGATAGCCTATCCCGCACTCAAATTACGTTAGGTTGTTTTGATTCGTCTGGTTGGCGTTGCCGCAAAACGACCCCTTGACATTTTCCCTTATGAATATTACTATTAGGTATATATCTAAAGGATATTTCAATGGAATATGTGCTTTTGGGCTTGCTTGCGCTGCGGGTGATGAGCATCTACGAAATCAAAAAGGCGCTGGAGCGCGGCATTACGCTCTTTTACAGCGCCAGTTTTGGCAGCATCAACGCCGCCATTGACCGAATGCTTGCCAAAGGCTGGATCGAGGGGGAAGAAAAGGTGGAGCATGGGCGCAACAAAAAGGTCTTTCATCTCACCGCCGCCGGGCGGGAGGCATTTGGGGAATGGCTGGTCTCGGAAATCGAGGAGGAAAAGGTCAAGGACCCGGCTCTGACCCGCCTGTATTTCCTGGGGCTTGCGCCCGCTGAAGAGCGCATCCGCACGCTGGAGGCGCATCTTCAGCGCTTGCGGCAACTCTTGAGCCGGTTGGATTCTCTCCACCAGCAGACCGCCAGCCTGCAGATTGCCCCAGAACTGCAACCCATCGCCAAATTCCAAATGCTGACTTTGCAATACGGACGTGAATTTTATGCGTTCAATATCCGCTGGTATGAAAATTTGCTGGCAGCCTTGAAGCAAGAACAGCCTTCCGCGTAGAACCGTCCCGAACCATTCGAGGAGTATTCCATGTTTGCGAGAATCATCGTTTTCTATGGCTTGACCTGGTTCTTTCTCATCCTGCTTGGCGGCGTGCAGCAAGCCGCCGGGCTGCCTGCCGAAATCAGCCTGCCGCAATGGGGGCCGGGACTGACCGCCCTGTTGATGCTTGCACTGTTTCGCAAGGACGGACACAAAATCATCGTTCACGCCAAAGAGACGCCCGCTCTGCGCTACCTGACCGCTGCGCTGATTCCCGTTGGAGCGGCGCTGGTCTTGCGGCTGGCGGCTTCCCTTCTCAGCATTCAACCTGCAGAGGATGCCCCCGCCTATAATTCCCTGCTGCTGGCAATCTTGTGGATGCCGCTGGGCGCGCTCGGCGAGGAACTGGGTTGGCGCGGCTACCTGAACAAGCGGCTGGATGCCCGCCTGGGCGGACTCGCCTCGTCTCTGCTGGTGGGCTTGCTGTGGATGCCGATTCACCTCCCGTTTTTGCAGCGCGGTCCGCTCATGGCGGTTTTGCTGACCGTGCTGCTGATGGCTTACTCGGTCGTTCTGTACGCCCTGACGCAGGAGACCGGCTTTAGCGTTCTGCTGGCGGGCCTTTTTCACCTGGTCATCAATCTCACCAACCTGCTCTTTCTGGACCTCCTCTATCAGCCTGCGTTCATGGCGCTCAATGCCGGGATTTGGGCGCTGGCGGCGCTCGTCAGCATTGGGCTGAAACGCAATTTGTTTTTGTCCAGGCGCTAATCTGATGCGCGGCTTGCGCCTTTGTAAGAGCCGAGGTTTTACACATTGTTAACCCTTGTCTACTTGTGAAAAAAGAAACAATGAATACAATTAAACTATAGAAAACCCGTCCAAAGGGAACAGATAAAAACCCCATGAACGCGCCGCTTACCCAACGCAAATGGTTCTACCCGCTGGTCTATTTCCTGCTAATCTTTATCTCGTTTCTGCCGCTCTACACCGAACGCCCCTATGACCCGCGCGATACGCAGCAGGTCATCTTCGAAATCATCAGCCGCGCCGCCCTGCCCTATGCAGGCTGGGGGTGGGTATTTCACGTTGCGACGCTAGCGGTGATTGCCCTCGCCGTCTGGAATCCGCAACGGGGCGGACGCGCCGTCGCGGCGTACTTTGGCCTGAACTATCTGGTCATTGCCTTTGCCCAAACCCGCGCCCAAACGCCCGCCTACGGCTTTGCGGTTCACACCGGCGCGATGGTGGCGGAGATTCTGCTCGCTTTGCTCTGGCTGTGGGTGGCCTGGAAAGACCGCTTGCGGCTTTCCTTCCGAGATGCGCCGCGCGGACGCTGGCTGTTACTGCCCTTTGCCCTGCTGGTCTTCTGGTCGCCGCTGACCATCGAAGGGACGACCGCTACCCCCAATTTCAATCCCTTGCTCTTGCTCACCTCCCCCGATTATGGCCTGGCTTATTGCTTCCTCACGCCGGTTTTCCTGTTCTTGCTCATCCTGGCCTGGCCGGGGGTGGATGTTTTCGCCTTGCGCGTGACGGCGTTCAACGGGCTGCTCTATGGATTGTTCAACCTCAGTCATTGGGCGGCGCCGGAACGGCTCTGGCTGGGCGTGATGCACCTGCCCCTGCTGGTGATGCCCATCGCCGCGCTCTGGCTGGCGCGCAAACCGCCACAAAGGACGGGCTGAAATGTCGCAAAAAACCTGGGTCGAGACCCTGCCCTACCCCAAAGGTCTGTTGAAGTGGCTGTTCAAAACGCCCATCCTGCTCTATCGGCTTGGATTGGGCGTTTTCGTTGGCCGCCTGTTCATGGTGATGACTACCATCGGGCGCAAGAGCGGCTTGCCGCGCCGCACCGCCATCGAATGTCACGAGTTCGAGGGCAAGCCCACCGTCCTGAGCGGCTGGGGGACGAAGACCGACTGGTATCGCAACCTGGAGGCCAACCCGCTCGCCACCGTGCAGACCTGGCGCGGGGCGCAATCGGTCCGCGCCCGGCGCATGGATTCGGACGAGGAGCGGGCGCGCGCTTTCCGCTGGGCGCAATCCAACCCGGCCATGCGCAACATGATGAAAATGGCCGGCTTCACGATGACCCTGGAGCAGTTTCTGGCGGAAAAAGAACGCTTCACCTTTATCGTATTCGAGCCGACCGGGGAGCAAACGCCCCCGCCCCTCGAAGCCGATTTGGTCTGGGTTTGGGCGGTTTTGTTGCCGGTTTGTCTCTGGCTCGTATGGATTCTCAGGTAAATGTTTATGAAGGAGCCTGCCATGACCACATCTGCCCCTCTCACCCCCGTCCAGCCAGCCGAGCGCATCCAAATCGTGGACATCCTGCGAGGGTTTGCGCTGTTCGGCATCCTGTTCGTCAATATGACGATTTTCAGCCACCCCATGCAGGCCATCGTCCTGCCCAGCGACCCCGCTTTGCCGTTGCACGACCGCGCCGCCCTGTGGTTGATTCACGCCCTGGGCGAAGGCAAATTCTACGCTCTGTTTTCGCTGCTCTTTGGGCTGGGGTTGACCCTGCAAATGGAGCGCATCGAAGGGCGCGGCGGCAGGTTCGTGCCGCTGTACGTCCGCCGCTTGCTCGTCCTGCTCGGAATCGGCATCGTCCACGCCTTCCTGATTTGGATGGGCGACATCCTCATCCTGTATGCCCTGCTCGGCTTCCTGCTGATTCTCTTCCGCAAAGCCCGACCGCGCACCCTGCTCATCTGGGTCGTCGTGTTGATTGCCCTGCCGCTGCTCTTCAGCGCTGCCCTCACCGGGCTGATTTCGTGGGCAGGCACCATCCCCGAAGCCGCGGCGCAAATCGAGCAGTCCTTTGCCGAAGCGGAAGCCAGTTTCGTGACCGACCTGGAGCGCGCATATCGGGTGTATGCTGACGGGGACTTCGCCGCCATCACCGCCCAGCGCGTGCGCGATTATTTCAGTATGGGCATGGCTGGCTTTGTGGTGATGGGCTTCAACGTGATGGCGATGTTCCTGCTAGGGGTGTATTTCGGCAAACGCGGCATCTTCAAAAACCTGGAAGAACACCGCGGGCTGTTCCGCAAACTGTTGCTGTGGGGGCTGCTGATGGGTCTGACCGGCAACCTGCTCTACGCCACTCTCGTCATGCCCATCTCGCGCGTTTACCAGACCTGGACGCTCTGGCTGGCAACCACCGGGCAGGCCGTTGGCGCGCCGCTGCTCATGCTGGCGTACGTCTCCGCCTTGTGTCTGCTGGCGCTTTCGCCCGCGTGGGGAAAACGCCTCCAGGTTCTTGCTCCGGTCGGGCAGATGGCGCTCAGCAACTACCTGACCCAGTCCATCGTTTGCACGTTGATTTTCTACGGCTACGGGCTGGGGCTGTTCGGGAAGGTCGGTCACGCCGCCGGGATTGCCCTGACTTTCGTCATCTACCTCTTGCAGATTCCCCTCAGCCACTGGTGGATGAAACGCTTCTACTACGGACCAGCCGAATGGTTGTGGCGCTCGCTGACCTACCTCAAGCCGCAGCCAATGAAACGTGAAGGATAATCGCCTGACCGCCCTTGTTTTTTCCCTGCCCCTTTTACTCCTGCCGGTCATGGCGGGGATATTTGCCCTCTCGGCCCGCTGGCTGGGCGCGGAAGCGGGCTACCTGCTCGGCTTTGGCTTCTATTGGATTTTCTGGTGCCTGCTCGCGCCGCGCTGGCTTTTGGGCAAAGCGGAATTTGCCGCCCTCCTGCGTGACCGCGCTCCGCTCTTTAGCCGCGCCAACTGGCTGGCCGCCCTGCTCTGGCTGACCGTCACGCTGGTATCCGTTTGGATGTACGCCGGGGACTTCCTGCGCGCCCCGCTGACCCTCATCCTGCTCGCCGCGCCGCTGGCAACCCTGAACGGCTTTTGCGAAGAAATTCTCTGGCGCGGACTCTACGTCCGCCGCTTTCCGCGCAACCCCTGTCTGGCGATTCTCTACCTCTCGCTCGGCTTCGCCCTCTGGCATCTTGCCCCGCAGGTGATTTTCCCGGCTGAAAATGTGATTGGCTTCGCCGTCTCGACCTTTTTCCTGGCGCTGCCTTACGGATACATCGCCTGGCGCACCGGCTCAGCCAAATGGACAGCCATCTCGCACAGCCTGAGCGGGATTCTGGCTTTGAGCGGCTATCTCGCGTCGAGCGTGCTGGCGCTGATTGCTTGAAATACATACAGAAAGGTGTCCTATGCCCGATCAAACCCAAAAACTTCAATCCCTGCTGAATTCCCAGGTTGGCAAAGGCGGCTTGCACAACATCGTCGCCGCGGTGCAGTCCTACGACCAAAGCCTGGATTTTGTCGGCGCGGCTGGCGTGGCTGACCCGGCTGCCGGCGCGCCGATAACGCCTGAAACGCCGTATTTCATCGCCAGCGTTACCAAGAGTACACCGCCGCCATCATCATGCAATTGCGCCAGGAAAAGCGACTCGAACTCGAAGCGCCGCTCTCCGATTATTTGCCCGACGCGCTGCTCGAGGGAATCCACGTTTACAAAGGCGTTGACTACAGCCGCCAGCTCAAGGTGTCGCAACTGGTCAACCAGACCTCCGGCCTGGCCGATTTCGAGACCGATAAACCGCGCCGCGGCAAAAGTGTGCTGGATGAATTGATGGCGGGCCACGACCGCGCAATTGACACCGCCGAAGCGCTCCGCATTACCCGCAGCCTGTCTCCGCACTTTGCGCCGGGAACGCCAGGCCGGGCGTATTACTCCAATCTCAACTACCGCCTGCTCGGCGAAATCATTCAGTCCATCACCGCAAAGCCCATGGCGGTCAACTTCGAGGAGCGCATCTGCGCGCCGCTGGGCTTGCAGCGCACCTATCTCTACGACTGGACCAAGCCCCGCCCCGGCGAGCCGCCCGCCACGATTTATCTGAACAATGCCCCGGCCAATGTCCCCAAATACCTGTCCTCGAATGTGTCGGATGGCGGCCTGGTTTCCACTGCATCCGAATGCATGACTTTCCTGCGCGCCTTTTTCGAAGGGCGCTTGTTCGACAAAGAGTTCCTGGAATGGATGACCCGCTGGAATCCCATTTTCTTCCCCCTGCGCTACGGCTACGGATTGATGTACTTCCAATTGCCGCGCTACTTTTGGATTACCCCGCTGCCTGAGTTCATCGGTCATTCCGGTTCGACCGGGTCGTTTGCCTTCGCCTGCCCGTCGCGCTCACTCTATCTCACCGGAACCCTCAACGTGATTACCCCGGCCAGGCCGTTTTTCTTTATGATGAACCTGGTGCGCGCGGTCAGTTAATTCGATGAAACTTATCCTCCCCACCATCGGCACGCGCGGCGACGTGCAGCCCTACATCGCCCTGGCGCTCGGCTTGCGTAAAGCCGGGCATCGCGTCACCCTTGCCACGCACCCCTGTATGCGCGGGCTGGTCGAATCCTACGGCGTGGACTTCGCCCCCATCGGACCGGATATTGACATCGGCTACGAGGCCGCCCGCATCCGCGCCAAATCGCCGCATTGGATGGTCGGCTTCATGCGGGTGATGACGTTCGCCTTCGCCATGCTCGAACAAGCCCACGCGCACTTGCTCGAACTGTGCCGCGGCGCGGATGGGGTCATCGTCTCGCACTCCGCCGCCGGGCGCATGGAAGCCGACAAACTCGGTCTGCCCACCGTCAGCGTCACGCTCATGCCCGAAGCCATCCCGGTCAAAGACCCCAACGCTCCTCTCCTGAAGCGGATGTTGATGGGGCTGGCCGGGGCGGGGATGGGTTTGTTGATGACCCGCCCGCTCAACCAGGTTCGCAAACGGGTCGGCTTGCCGCCGCTGGGACTGACCGGCATCACCTCCGAGACCCTCAACCTGATTCCGTTAAGCAAGCAGATTTCGCCGCCCAACCCGCTCTGGGAGCCGCGTCACCGCGTGACCGGTTACTGGTTCGCCCCCGCCCCCGAAACCTGGACTCCGCCCGCTGATTTGGCCGCCTTCCTCGAGGCGGGCGAGCCGCCGGTGGTGATCAGCCTGGGGGCGATGGCGCTGAGCGGGGAGGACGCGCTCGAAAGCGCGCAAATCGCCCTCGAAGCGGTCAAACAGGCTGAGGTACGCGCCGTCATCCAGGGCTGGGACGAGGCGATGAAGCGGTTGGAGATTTCGCCAAACGTCTTCCACGCCGGTTCCATCCCGCACGATTGGCTTTTGCCGCGCGCCAGCGGCCTCGTCCATCACGGCGGCTTCGGCACGACCGCCTCCGGCTTCCGCGCCGGGATTCCGATGCTGGTCATCCCGCACATCATTGACCAATTCATTTGGGGCGGCAAGGCGGCACAACTGGGCGTTGGCGCGCAGCCCATCCCGCGCCCCAAACTGACCGCCGAAAACATGGCCGCCGCCCTGCGCCAGATGCAATCCCCTGAAATGCGCCGCAAAGCCGCCGACCTGGGCGCGTCCATCCGCACCGAGCCGGATGGCGTGACCGAGGCGGTACGGCTGATAGAAGCGTGTTTTGGATTGGAGAAAAAATGAGCAAAGCAACCGTGATGTACTTTTTTCTGGCGTATGCCTTCAGTTGGTGTGCTTACGTTCCGCTGGCGCTCCAAGGGCAGGGATGGCTCAGCGGTGTTCCAGGCTGGCTGCATCTGGCGGCAGGTTACGGACCGCTGCTGGCGGCATTCCTCGTCACCGCCTGGACGCGCGGCGGCGCAGGCGTGGGCGAATTGCTGAGCCGCATGACGCGCTGGCGCATCGGCTGGGGCTGGCTGGCGGTGGCGGCGTTCAGCCCGGCGGCGCTCTTCGGCGCGGTGGTTCTGGTGATGCGCCTGCTGACGGGAGACTGGCAGGCGGCGGGCGGCTTTGGTCAGGTGGCCGAGTGGCCCGGACTGAACTGGCTGAGCGGCTGGCTGGCCTGGATTCTCATCTCTGGGTTGGGAGAAGAGACCGGCTGGCGCGGCTTTGCCTTGCCGCGTTTGCAGGCGCGTTACAGCGCGCGCGACGCCACGTTCATTTTGGGTTTGCTGTGGGCGGGCTGGCACGCCCCGGCTTTTTTCTACAACTATGAACTCTCGCTCTTTTCCGTGCTGGCTTTCGTGGTCGGCATTGTCGCCGGATCTATGGCGCTGACCTGGCTCTACAACAGCACCGGCGGCAGTCTGCTGGCGACCACCCTGTGGCATGGCGGCTACAATGCGGCGGTGGCAGGCAGTGAGGGCGCGGTGGCGGCGGCGCTCACCGCGGCGGTCATCCTGGCTTTCATCCTGATTGTGCGCCGCTACGGGCCGGAGACGCTTTCGCCGCGCCCCAAGCAGGTTTTGGAAGATTGAGCGGGATGCGATTGTTCACGATAAGGAACAGCCCATGAAACTGCTTGCGCTCAACGCCAGTCACCGCGGCGAGAGGGGCATCACCGCCCGGCTGCTTGCGCGCCTGGGCGAAGGCGCGCAGCAAGCCGGCGCCGGGTTCGAGATGCTCTCGCTGGCGCGTCTGAAAATCAACCGCTGTCTCTCCTGTCAGCAATGCCAGGAAGGCAAAAATCACCTGCAATGCGTGTACAACGATAAAGACGATGCCCGCTTCGTCTTCGACCGCATGGCGGAAGCCGACCTGCTCATCTTTGCCACGCCCATCTACCTGATGACGATGAGCGGGCTGATGAAAAACCTGCTCGACCGCACCTACTCCACGATGGACATCTCCGATGTGCGCATGATGGGCGGGCTGATTCATCATCACGTCAACCCGGCCATTTCCCGCAAGCCGTTCGTCACGCTCCTGGTGTGCAGCAACCTGGAGACTCTTTCCTGGCGCAACGCCGCCGGGTATTTCCGCATTTACGCCCGTTTCATGGAAGCGCGCCAGGTTGGGCTGCTGGTTCGGAATGCTTCGGAACTGTTCGCCGCCCAAAACGCCGAGGCCATGCAGCGGCGGTTTCCGAAAATCCCGCAGGTGTGGGCGGCTTTCGAGCAAGCCGGGCGGGAACTGG
>Ga0101944_10000405_pt1 | contig 129343 bp, 106 predicted proteins | sample DewCreD2012metaG_FD_75245 | JGI IMG/M metagenome (GOLD analysis project Ga0101944, IMG submission 75245) | Hot spring sediment bacterial and archeal communities from British Columbia, Canada, to study Microbial Dark Matter (Phase II) - Dewar... ...
GGGTGTTTGGCAAACGACGTTCGCGGCGTTGAAGCGGGCGCAGGGAATTTTAACGCCAAGCCGCAGAGCCGCAAAGATGAAGTTGGTGGTTGGGAGAAGGGAATTTTATTCCTCGGCGACTTTGCGCCTCCGCGGCTTTGCGTTTGGCCTGCTGAACTTGTGCCGGCGCTGGCGCGCGTTCGCAAGCGCTTTTCCCATTAACACCCCGCTTCAGCGGGGTGATAGGCGTCCGGGAAAACAACTCAACGGTTTTAACCGTTTCATATCGTGCGCAGTCCAAGCGCCGTGGGAAATCCGCGAGGTTGTGCCGCAGGTTTCCAGCCTGCTGCCTGCCCGCCGCCAGGCAGGCGGGTATCGCCGACTTCCAGTCGGCAGGGCGTGGGCATTTCGGACGCTACGGAATTGACGCCTGCCCTGCGGATTGGAAATCCGCGACACAGCAGACTTGAAGTCTGCGGCACGCGCTGGCGCGAACTGGCGAGCGTCTCGCGAACTCCGCGAGGTCTTGGAGTGCGGTAGTCCTCTACCGCTTTTCTTGGGGTTCTTCGCTGTTTTCGGTGGAACGGCTTGCCGCCAGCTCCGTCAGGAGCGACATGTTTATAGCCCGCCACGGGCCCCACACCCCCTCCGCCGTTTGGGGCGGCCTGATTAATGGTTTTGTTGCTTGCGAGATTCAGTCCAGGCCGCCCCAAACGGCGGAGAAACCTAATGCGAGCGACGCTTCTATAATCATGTCGCTCCTGACGGAGCTGCTGCCGGAGTTGTTTCATCAGGCAATCAGGCGATATCGGCATGGCCTTGCTCGCCAGTGGGCCACTGGAAACAACGAGGAACCTTTCTTGGGCAGCGGTTTGGCCTTGTCTTCGTCCTTCCGCAAGTGCTAAACACGGAGGACACGGATACCCAAGGCTTGCGAAAGCAGAGGCGCGCGCGGCGACTCAGGGCCGGGTGGCTTTTTGCAGCGCCTCGGCCAGGTCGCGCTTGCCCAAGGTTTGGGCCAGGTCCAGCGGGGTGCGGCTGGCGTGGTCGCGCTGCTGGGGATTGGCGCGGGCTTCCAGCAGCATTTCCACGTGCTCCCGCTGGCCTTTCTCGACCGCCCAATGCAACGGGGTGCGCCCGTGGTCGTCCGGCTCGTCCGGCGCCAGTTTGCGCGCGGCCAGGAAACGGATCAGGGCCGGCGCCTTGTTGGTGGCCGCCAGGTGCAGCAGCGTCTGCCCCGCCTTGCCTTTGCCGCGCAAATCCGCGCCGTGCCGGAGCAGCAATTCGACCACCTCCTGGCTGCCGCCCGCCACAGCCGCGTGCAGCGGGGTAAGCCCCATCAGGTCGCGCGCGGCCACGTCCGCGCCTTTTTCCAGCAGCAGCATGGCCACCGCCAGGCGCCCGTTTTGCGCCGCGACATGCAACGGGGTTTGGTCCCCAAAATTACCGTCGCCCACCGCCGCGCCATGCGCCAGCAAAAAACTCACCAGCCGCTCGTGCCCGTGCGCGGCGGCCAGGTGGATCGGCTGCCCGACAAACATGGAAGCGGCGTTGATCCGGGCGCCTTTGCGCACCAGCAATTCGGCCACTTCCAAATGGCCCCGGCTGGCGGCGTCGTGCAGCGGGCTCTTCTCGTAATCCCCGCGCGCCGCCACCAGCCCCGGCGTCGCTTGCAGAAGACGTTCCACCGCTGTCAAGTCCCCTTTCTGGACCGCTTGAAAGAACTCCTGCGCCTGCGCGGACGTGAACCTGCCGGAAGGATTGCCCGCCTCGGGCGCCAGACGCGCGCGTCCGGGAACGCCTGGCGCGGGCGAAGTTTCGCCGGGGGTGACGGCGGTGGTGCCCGGTCGCGCGGCGGCCAGCAGGGCCGCCACTTCCTTGCGCCGGTTTTCATTGGCCAGGGTCAGCGGCGTTTTACCGGCGCTGTCTTTGGCCTGGGGGCTGGCGCCTTTGGCCAACAGCAATTCCACCATGGCCTTGTCGCCCGCCGAAGCGGCGGTGTGCAGCGGTGTCCGGCCATAACGGTCGCGCGCGTCCACCTTTGCGCCCTTGGAAATCAGCAGGTCTGCCAGGGGCGGTTTCCCGCCCATGACGGCCAGGTGCAGCGGCGTGCGCTGATAGACCTCATCGGCGGCGTTGGCCGCCTGGGGGTCGGCGGTCAGAATGGCCAGGACAGCCGTCGGATCAAAAGCCCGCACCGCGTCATGGATCGGCGCTCCGGCAAGAAGCGGCGCGACGCCGGTCCAAACCAGCATCGCCCCAATAAAAGTCATTCTTATCGCCATAGCCTTCACGTCAGGCATCCGCGTTTTCGCGAGCCGCCGAGGCGCCCCGAGGTTGCCCGTCCCCGCAGGCGGCGCAAGCAGAATTTGTGTCCGGCGTTTCTTGTCCTACTTTTGTCCCCATGCAGGATAGCGTGCCGCCGCCAAAACAGTTGGGATTAACCGAATGGGCCATCATCACCGTGGCCGTCATCGGGTTCGCCTTCGACATTTACGAGCTGCTGATGATGCCGCTGATTGCGGGACCGGCCCTGGCGGAATTGCTGAACGTGCCGCTGGGCGACCCCAAGGTGCGCGAGTGGATCGGCTACATCTTCTGGGGCAGCGCCATGTCGGGCGGGGTCTTCGGCCTGTTGGGCGGCTGGCTCACCGACCGCTATGGCCGCCGCCGCGTGCTGGTCTGGAGCATCCTGCTCTATTCGTTTTCGGCCCTCGCCGCGGCCTTCAGCACTTCCGCCTGGATGTTGCTTTTGTTCCGCTGCACCACTTTCATCGGGGTCTGCGTTGAGTTCGTTGCCGCCGTCGCCTGGCTGGCGGAACTGTTCCCCAACCCCAAACAGCGCGAGAAGGTGCTGGGTTTTACGCAGGCCTTTTCGTCGGTGGGCGGGTTGATGGTCACCGGCGCGAACATGCTGGCGGTGCATTACGCGGCGTCGCTGCCCGCGATCTATGGCGCCCATTCCTCCTGGCGTTACACCCTCATATCGGGCCTGATACCCGCCATCCCCCTGCTGATCATTCGCCCGTTTCTGCCCGAATCGCCGGCCTGGGCCGAGAAACGGGCTGCCGGCAAACTCCAACGACCGAGTTTTCTCGATTTGTTCTCACCGGAACTGCGCCGCGTCACGATCACCACCACCATTCTCTTTGCCTGCGCTTACGGCGCGGCCTTTGGCGCCATCCAGTTGACTCCCACCCAGATCGTTCCCGGCCTGCCGGAAGTCCAGGCGGCGCAAAAACCGATGGGCCCGCTCAAACGCCAGGAGGCGGCGCTGCAAAAGCAATTGCAGCGCGCGGAAAAAGGCTCCCCGTCCATGGCGGAACTTGAGCGCCAGCTCAAGGCCAATCGGGAGGAACAGAAAAAAGTGGCCGCCGACGCCCGGGAGCTGGCCAAGAAACTAGGCAATAAAGTCCAGCTTTACCAGGAATTGGGCGGATTGACCGGCCGGCTGTTGCTGGCGGTCCTGGCGGTGCTCATCGTCAGCCGGGTGCGGCTGCTGCGGCTGTTTCAACTTCCCGGACTGCTGTTGATACCGCTGGTCTATCTGTATCCCGCCCAGCACAATCTGGAACTGCTTAAGTGGGGCATGTTCGTCGCCGGCCTGCTGACGGTGGCCCAGTTCAGCTTCTGGGGCAATTACCTGCCGCGGGTTTATCCGGTGCATCTGCGCGGCACGGGCGAAAGTTTCGCCGCCAATTTCGGCGGGCGTATGCTCGGAACCTCCGCGGCTTTCGTCACCGCCAACCTTCTTGCCCCCTTGATGCCCGGCGCAACCAGTTTCACGCAGGTCGCCTTCGCCGCCGCCATCATGGCCGCGTTCGTCTATGCCGTCGGCTTGCTCGTTTCCCGTTTCCTGCCCGAGCCGAAGAATTGAAACGGCCTTTTGCCGTTGGCCCGCCGCCCGCTGCGCGCGCGAAAATGCGTGTTGACAAAATGGGTGGTTTGGCCAATTAAGGAGGCCGTTCGGGGGGTACCGCTCCGCAAAACCAAGCCATGGCCCAAAGTCCGTGGCTCTGGCGGCGCTTATAGAGGACCCCCTTTGCTATATGAATGATGATGGGGATGTTGGCTCGCGCCGGCGGGCTGATCGTCGCGGAGGCAGGCGGAAGCATCGGCTTCCGGTCCTGGGCTAGGGGGTGCGCATGTATCTGAACGTGATCCAGGTGTCGGAATCGCTCGGTGCGCCGGAAAGCGAGGTGGTCAACTGGGTGCGGGAGGAGGGGTTGCCGGCGATTGAGGACCGGGGCCGGCTTTTGTTTGACCGGGCGCAGGTGGCGGATTGGGCGGCGGCTCGGGGTTTGGGCGCGCGGGCGGGTTTTCTGGCGGCGAGCGCCGGACGGACAAGCGGGGTTTCTCTGGGACGCCTGCTGCGGATTGGCGGCGTGTGGCGGGAAGTGGCCTCCGGCGAGGTTATTTCCATTCTGGCGCGGGTGTTGGAGCGGTTGCCGGGCGCGACGCCGGCGGCGCGACAACTGCTGACCAAACGCCTGCATTCGCCGACCGGTCTTACCTGGACGCCACTGAGCCGCGGGGTTTGCCTGCCACATTTCCGTGAACGGATCGCGCTGGGTGGCGATGCCGGCCTGCTGGCGGCCCTTCTGCTGACCGAACCGCTCACTTTGGCCGAGCCGCCTGCGGACGGGACGCCGGCCACGCGGCTGTTATTTTTCATCGCGCCGACTCCGCAGGCGCACCTCGAAATTCTGGCGCAATTGAGCTTCGCGCTTTCCCGGGGGCCGTTCCGACAGGCGCTGATGGAAGGCGCGGCGGATGAGGCGCTGCTGGCGGCGCTGGAGGCGCCCGCCGTCTCGCAGAGAGGTGAGGCATGAGCCCGGGAATTCTGTTACTGGGGGCGGGCCTGGCCCTGGCGGCCGCGCTGCCGGCGGCGCGCCGATGGCCGCGACTCTGGCTGGGCCTGACCCTGGCGGCGGCCGCCCAGGCGTTGCTGGCGGCGGCGTGGGTTTTGAGCGGGGGAACGGCATGGGAATGGCGCTCCGCCACGCTGATCGGCGGCGAGGCGCCGCACCTGCGGTTGGATGCGGTGAGCGCGTTATTCCTGGCGCTGCTGGCGGTGCTGGGAGGCGCCGGGGCGCTCTACAGCGGCGAGTATTGGCCGGACCGGGCGCATCCGCGCTCCGCGCCGGCCGGGCGCGGATGGTGGGGCTGCCTGCTGCTTTGGATGGGCCTGGTGCTGGTGGCAGCCAACGGCCTGCATTTCCTCATCGCCTGGGAACTGTTCGCGGTTTCCTCCTACTTCCTCATCACCTTGGAGCGGCGGCGGTTGGAAGCGCGCCGCGCCGGCTGGCTGTATCTGGCGGTTTCGCACGCGGGGACGCTTTGCCTGTTCGCTTTCTTCGCGTTGTTGGCGGCGCGAACAGGCGGCTGGGACTTGGGGCCGATGCGCGAGCGCACCGACTTGGCGCCGCTCTATTGGCTGGCCTTGGCGGGTTTCGGGATCAAGGCCGGCCTGTTTCCGCTGCATGTCTGGCTGCCGTCGGCTCACGCCAGCGCGCCCAGCCATGTCTCGGCGATTTTTTCCGGCGTGGCGATCAAAATGGGCATCTACGGGCTGGTGCGGTTTAGCGGCTGGCTGCCCGTGCCGGAGCCGGCGGCGTGGACGGTTCTCGGACTGGGCTTGGCCAGCGCGGTGCTGGGAGTGGCCTTCGCCCTGGGCCAGCATGACCTCAAACGCCTGCTGGCGTATCATAGCGTCGAGAACATCGGCATTATTTTGATTGGTCTGGGTTTTGGGCTGCTAGGTTTGGCTCGCGGCCAGGCCGGATGGGGGTTTCTGGCTTTGTGCGGCGGGCTTTTGCATGTCTGGAATCACGGCCTGTTCAAGGCGCTGCTGTTCCTGGGGGCGGGCTCGGTCTTGCACGCCACCGGCACCCGCGCCATGAGCCGGCTGGGCGGATTGTGGCGGGCGATGCCGTGGACCGCCAGTTGTTTTACTTTGGGCGCCGCCGCCATCTCCGGTCTGCCGCCGCTTAATGGATTCGTCAGTGAATGGCTGGTTTACCTGGGACTCTTCGCATCCGTCGGCGCCCCGGGAGCGGCCCTATGGGCGGCCATCCCGGCGGCGGTGCTGCTGGCCGTTACCGGCGCGCTGGCGCTGGCCTGCTTTGTGAAAGTTTGCGGGGTGGTTTTCCTTGGATCGCCGCGGACACCGGAAGCCGGGCGCGCCCATGAATGCGGTTGGAGCATGCGCCTGCCGATGCTGGCGCTGGCCGGCGGTTGCGTGGCCATCGGACTGGCGCCAGCGGTGTTCTGGCCGGCGGTGGCGCGGGCGGCGGCCGCTTGGAATCCGGCTTGGAGCGCCCAGGAAATGCCAGCGTCGCTCTCCGCTTTGGGCTCGCTGCATGCGGTCCTGGCGGCGCTGGGCGGACTGGCGGTGGCGATCCTCTGGCGGCAAATGCGCCGCCAGGGCGTCGAGCGCGCGCCAACATGGGATTGCGGCTACGCCGCGCCCACGCCGCGGATGCAATACACAGCCGGCTCCTTCGCGGGCATCATTAACGAGTGGTTTGCCTGGATTTTGCGGCCGGAGCGCCACTGTCGGCCGCCGGAGGGTTTCTTCCCGGCCCGGGCGAGCGATGCCATGCATACGCCGGAAACCGTGCTCGAAAAAGTCATCACCCCTGTGGCCGCCGGCGTGCGGTGGGTTTCCACCGCCGTGCGGGGATTGCAGCACGGGCGCATTCAATCCTATGTGTTCTACCTGGTGCTTGGGCTGCTGGCCTTGGTCCTTCTAACCGGCTTCGGAAAATGAGCGCTATTCTTGAAATTTTTGCGCGGCTGTTCGTTTGGCTGCTCCTGGCGCCGCTGGTTCCCGGGATCATCAATCGTGTCAAGGCTCGCGTCGCCGGCCGGCGCGGGCCGCCGGTGCTGCAACTGTATTACGATCTGGCCAAGCTGTGGCGCAAAGGCGTGGTATTAAGCGCGGTCGCCTCGCCTTTGCACTGGGCCGGACCGGCGGTCGCTTGGATGGCCGTGGCGCTGGCGGCGCTGCTGGTCCCGCTCGGCCCGCTCGGGGCCGCGGTGTCGTTTCGCGGCGACGCGCTTGTATTCCTTTGCCTGCTGGCGCTGGCCCGCTTTCTGCTGGCGCTGGCGGCGCTGGACACCGGCTCGGCCTTCGAGGGCATGGGCGCGGCTCGGGAGGTGAGCTACGCGGTGCTGGCCGAGGCGGCGCTGATCTCGGCGTTGCTGGCGCTGGGCATCCAGAACCGCAGCGCCTCGCTGGCGGAAATGCTCGCGCCATCGGCTGGTCCGGGGGCGGCCTTGCTGGGGGCGGGGCTATTCGCGGTGCTGCTGGCCGAGAACTGCCGGGTGCCGTTCGATGATCCCAACACGCACCTGGAACTGACGATGATTCATGAGGTGATGGTTTTGGATCACAGCGGGCCGCCGCTGGCGGTGATTCTTCATGGCGCGGCCCTGAAACTGCTGGTTTTCGCGGTGTTGCTGGCCGGGGCGGTCCTGCCGCTGGGCCGGGCGGGCAAACCGCCAGCCCTATTGGCGCTGGCGGGAGCGGTGCTGCTGATCGCGGTGGCTGTCGGCTTGGTGGAGTCGCTGATGGCGCGGCTGGCTTTGCGGCGGGTGCCGCTGCTGCTGACCACCGCGTTTCTGTTCTGCCTGTTTGCGCTGCTGGCGGCTTGGAAGGGGATGGCCGCATGAACGACATGCTGAATTTGTTGGTGGGCTTGGCCATGGGTATGAACCTGCTGGCGCTGGGCAGCAGCCGGCTGCCCGCGATTATCCGCGCCGCCGCCGCGCAGGGAGTGATCCTGGGTGTGCTGCCCCTCCTCGTTGAGGCGCATTTGACCTGGGTGACTGTCCTGACCTGCGTGGCGACGGTGGTCATCAAGGGATTCGTCATTCCGCACCTGCTGCGCCGGGCGCTGCGTGCCGCCAGCATTGATCGGGAGGTCGAGCCCCTGGTTGGCTATGTGCCGTCGCTCCTGATTGGCGCGGCGGCGGCCATCGGGTCGGTCGCGCTGGCCGGCGCGCTCCCGCTGTTGCGGGAACACACCGGGTCGTTGCTGGTGCCCGGCTCCTTTGCCACGGTGATCAGCGGGCTGCTGCTGCTCATGACGCGCGCGAAGGCCATCAGCCAAGTCTGCGGCTACCTGCTGCTGGAAAACGGCGTTTACCTCTTTGGCCTGCTGCTGCTGGGCCGCATCCCCTTCTTTGTGGAGGCCGGCATCCTGCTCGATTTGACAGTCGCGGTCTTCATCATCGGCATTATTGTGGACCGTATTCAGCGCGAATTCGATTCGCTCGACACCCGCAAACTAACCGTGCTGCGCGAATGACCAACCTGGCCCTGATTTGGATGCCGCTGCTGGCAGCCGCGTTGGCGGCCGTCTGGCCCCGTGAACGATCGCGTCCCTGGCTGCTGCTGGCGGGCGGGGGCGCGCATGCCGTGTTGTCGCTCTGGCTGCTGGTATTTCCGCCGCCGGCCACGCCCAATGCCTGGCTGGCTTTTGATCCGCTGGCCCGGGCGGTGCTGCCGCCGGTGTCGCTGCTTTTCGCCGCCTGCGCGGCCTATGGCGCGGCCTATTTGCGGCTGCGCGCCGAGCGGCCCAACCGGGTGTTTGTCGCGGTATTGCTGGCGATGCTGGGGTTGATCAGCGCCGCGGCGCAGGCCCGGCACCTTGGGCTGCTTTGGGTGGCCATCGAAACCGCCACGCTGGCGACGGTTCCGCTGCTGCATTTCAACGGAACCGGGCGGGCGTTTGAGGCCGCTTGGAAATACCTGGTGGTGGGCGGGACCGGTATTGCCCTCTCGCTGCTCGGGACCTTTTGCCTCGGTTACGCCTCGCTCTACGGCGGCGGCGGCGGCGACCTCACCTTCGCCGGGCTGGCCGCGCAAGGGGCTGGCCTCTCGCGTCCCTGGGTGTTGGCGGCCTGGGTATTGTTGCTAGCCGGCTATGGCACGAAGATGGGCCTGGCCCCGATGCATACCTGGAAGCCGGACGCCTATGGCGAAGCCCCCGGCATGGTGGGCGCGCTGCTGGCCGGCGGCATGACCACAGCCGCATTTGTCGCCCTACTGCGGGTGCGCCAGGTGCTCGAAGCGGCTGGGGCGGGTGAGGCGGCCAGCCGGTCGCTGCTGGTTCTCGGGCTCTTTTCGATGGCGGTGGCGGCGCTGTTTTTGATCGGCACCCCCGACTTCAAACGCATGCTGGCGTACTCGAGCGTGGAGCACATGGGAATTTTGAGCCTCGGCGCGGCCTTGGGAACGGCGGGGACGGCGGCGGCACTTTTCCACGTTTGGAGCAACAGCCTGACCAAGGGCACGATGTTTCTTAGCGCCGGCAACCTGCACCGCGCCGCGGGCGCGCGCACGATTGGCGAAGCCACCGGCCTTGGCCTGACCGCCCCGCGGTCGGCGGCGCTGTTTCTGGCCGCGATGCTGGCCATTACCGCCTGCCCGCCGTTCAGCCCATTTTTCAGCGAACTGCGCATTTTGCGGGCGGCCGTTGAAAACGGGGGAGGTTTCACGGCCGGGATTTTCCTGTTCTGCCTGCTGCTGGCCTTCCTGGGGATGAGCCGGTTGGTGCTGGCTGTCATCGAGGGCCGTCCGCGCGCAAGAAGGCCCGAGCCCCGGTCCGGATTGCGGGAAACCGCCGGAGTGCTGCTGCCGCCGGCAGCGCTGCTGTTGTGTTCGCTGTGGATGGGCTTGGCGGCCCCGGCGGAGTTGAACGAAGTGTGGCGGGCCGCCGCCCGTTTCCTGTCGCTTTTGCCATGAGCGCCAACGCTTCATTTGCCTCATTAACCAACGCCGCCAGCCTGCCGTGGGCGGCGGTGCCCGAGTTGGGCACGGAGGAATTCGCCGAACGGCTGGCGGCGGAGTTGGAGCGCGAAGCCAGGCTCTGCGCGTATTTTGGGGTGCCGGAAGGGGAAGGGGTCTGTTTGGTGGCGCTGCTGGCTTATGACGCCGAAAACACGTTGGCGGTGGCGCGCACCCCGCCGATACGCGGGCCGTTTCCATCCGTGACACCGCGCGCGCCGCAGGCGCATTTGTTCGAGCGCGAAATCTGGGAGCAGCACGGCCTTGTGCCTGAAGGGCACCCGTGGCTCAAGCCGGTGCGGCGCGATCATGGCGCCGGTCCCGCGGTGGGAGATTTTTTCCGGGTGGAGGGCGGGGAAGTTCACGAGGTCGCGGTTGGCCCGGTGCATGCGGGCGTCATCGAGCCCGGCCATTTTCGTTTTCAGTGCGCGGGCGAGGAAGTTCTGCACCTGGAAATCGCCCTGGGCTATCAGCATCGGGGGATCGAACGCGCCTTGGTCGGCGGGCCGCATCCCGCCACGTTGAGCCAAATGGAGACGGTGGCGGGCGACACCACCATCGGCCATGCCACCGCGCACGCGATGGTGCGGGAAACCCTGGCTGGCGTGGAAGCTCCGCTGCGCGCCCAATGGTTGCGGGCGCTGGCGCTGGAACTCGAACGCCTGGCCAATCACATCGGCGACCTGGGCGCGCTGGCCAATGACGTGGCGTTTTTGCCCACCGCCGCATCCGCCGGCAAAATCCGGGGGGACTTTCTGAACCTGACGGCCATTCTTTGCGGCAACCGTTTTGGCCGCGGTCTGGTGATTCCCGGCGGCTGCCGGCGCGATTTGAACGCCGCCCGCGCCAACCAGCTGGGCGAGCGCCTGCCAGCGGTAATGGCGGAGGCCGAAGCCGCGGCCGGCTGGCTTTTCGACGCCGCCAGCGTGCGGGCCCGGTTCGAAGGAACCTGCCCGGTGTCCTTGGATGACGCCGCCGCGTTAGGGCTGGTCGGCCCGGCGGCGAGGGCCGCCGGCTTGGTGCGCGATGCGCGTTGCCAGCATCCCGCCGGCTGGCATCGCTTCGCGCAAATCCCGGTGGCGGTGTGGCCGGGCGGCGACGTCTTCGCGCGCGCGCGGGTTCGCTGGCTGGAAATGCGACGCTCCGGGGCGTACATCACCGCGCAACTGGCTGATCCGCCAGACGGCGAAATCGCGGAACGGCTCAACCCTGGCGCGCCCGACACCTTGGCGGTGGCGCTGACCGAGGGCTGGCGGGGGGAGATTTGCCATCTGGCGCTGACCGATGGCGAGGGTCGCTTCCGGCGCTACAAAATTGTGGACCCTTCCTTTCATAATTGGACAGGACTGGCGATGGCTTTGCGCGGTCAGGCCATCTCCGATTTCCCGTTGGGCAACAAAAGTTTCAACCTGAGCTATTGCGGCTTTGATTTGTGAGGAATCGCCATGTATCTCGTTGACACGCTGACCCACCGCCTGCGCCGCGGCTGCGAAACAATGGCTTACCCGGACGGCTCTCCGCCGGCGCTGCCGGAACTTCACGGAGGCGCGCTGCGTTTGGAAGCGGCCCGGTGTCCGGCGGACTGCGCGGCGTGCGTTCCGGTCTGCCCCACGCGGGCCATCGCGCGCCAGGCGCCCCAGCCGGTCGTACTGGACCTGGGACGCTGCCTGTTCTGCGCGGCCTGCGTCGAGGCCTGCCCCGCCGGGGCCATTACGCAAACCGGCGATCACCGCCTGGCAACCGCCCGCCGGGAAGATTTGCGGCTAGGGGCGGACCGGGAACAGGTTCGCCTGGCGGGGGCGGTCCAGGAAAAAATCGGGAAACTGTTTGGTCGTTCCCTGCGGTTGCGGCAGGTCAGCGCCGGTGGATGCAACGCCTGCGAGGCGGACACCAATGTGCTGGGAACCATCGGCTGGGACCTGGGCCGCTTTGGGATTCAATTTGTCGCGTCGCCGCGGCATGCCGACGGCCTGTTAATCACCGGTCCGGTTTCGCGCCAGATGGAATTGGCCTTGCGCAAAACCTATGCCGCGGTGCCCGCGCCCAAAATCGTGATTGCGGTCGGCGCCTGCGCCATTGCCGGCGGGCCGTTCGTCGGGCATCCGGAGGTCGCCAATGGTGCCCAGAGCGTCGTTCCCGTGGACCTCTTTATTCCGGGATGCCCGCCCCACCCGCTGACCATTCTGGACGGCCTTTTGCGCCTGTTGGGACGGCTGGCGGAAAAAAGCTGAGATTGGTATTTCGCGTGGTCGCTGGCGGAACTGCCGCCGGCGATGTTGAAATTGGCGGTCAGGCGGTGGCAGTATCGCCTTTCTCGCCCATGGCGTTCCACCAAAACAGCGAGGAACCATAAAACGGTTTCCCAAATGTTTCCCTAGTCATTCAGCGGGTCTAAATTGCTTCCCTTCAGATTATTTCTCATTAATGATAAGGAATGAGATTTGCTTATTGTTAAGACGGACTGGAAGAAGTTATCCGGTTGATTTCACCGATGAAAAGTCTCCCGGGCAATGCTGGTTTAAGGCTTGATAACCGGAGTTTCGGCTGGCAATGACTGAAGCCGAAGTTATCACTATTATACGGGCGTATTTGGACGGGTTATTCCCTAAGTTTTGCCATTGTTGCGGACGGCGTTATGCGAATCTCCGCGATTACCTGTTGAACACCAAGCATTTGGGTGATGTGATGTCTTTCGATGCGGACGCCGGCGATTGGCAGCCGGAGAAGCCCATTGGCACCCTGACCTTTGCGCAATGCCCTTGCGGCAACACGCTGGCGCTTGGTTCGGAGGGGCTGCCACTGCCGGTGCATTGGAGGCTGCTAAGCTGGGCGCGAGCAGAGACGTGCAAACGGCGCCAAACGCCGACCCAGTTGTTAAATTATTTGCGCGAGGAAATCTGCCGGCAAGTGCTGGCCGAACCGCCGCCGTCGGATTAGCGCTGTTCTTGGCGCGGAACGGTATGTCGGAGCTAACTAGCCTAGTGCCAGGCCGGGATTATTTGCCCAGCACAACGCGGAAGCCGTTGTCGTAGCGGCGCTCGTTGGCGGGCAGGAGCAGGCGATAGGAGCTCATCAGGGTGCCGGGCACGTAACCGAACCAAGCGCCGCCGCGCAAGACGCGCTGTTTTTGGGCGGAATCGCCCCAGTCCATGCACCATTCCCAGACATTGCCGCCAAGATCGAAAAGGCCGGCGGCGTTGGGGGCGAAGGAGGCGACGGGAGCGGTGTTGTCAAAACGGTCGTAGGTGACGCCGTCGGAATAATTGCCAAAAGAGGAGGGCGGCGGCCATTGGTCTCCCCACGGGTAAAGGACGCGGATTTTCCCGCTGCGCTCTTCGGGAGTGGCGCCGGCTTCGGACGGGAGGCCGACGAGGTGGCTCCATTCGGCGTCGGTGGGCAGGCGATAGAGTTGGTCGGTGGGAATGATGCCTTCCTTGTGTTCTTTTTGGGTGAGCCAATTGCAAAAGGCCAGCGCGTCATCGTAACTGACGTTGACGACGGGGTGAGTGGGGCCTTGGCGGAAGCCGGGAGATTTCCAGGCGGAACTGGCGCGAAAAGCGGCGAGGCGCTCGAAGGCCTCGAAGTCCTGCACGCGGGTTTCCCAGGCGCATACAAACAAATTGTCCACCGGCACCATGCGCATGCCGAGGGAGTTGTGCCAAATCCGGCCGGCTTCCGGCTTGTCGCCAACAATGGTGGCGGCGGCCAGCAATTTGGCTTCGGCCTCTTTTTTGGCTTTTTCCGTGGCGGCGCGCTCCGCTTCCGCCTTTTTGCGGGCTTCGTCGTCCAACTTGGCGAGTTTCATGGCGCGCTCCATGTCGGCCAGGCGAGTGGCCTCCTCGATGCGGCGGCGGCGTTCGGCTTCGGCGGCTTTGCGCTCGAGCTCGGCGCGTTCGGCTTCGGCTTCGGCGCGGCGTTTGCGTTCCGCTTCGGCGGCGGCCAGGGCCTTGGCTTCGGATTCCTGCTTGGCTTTTTCCAACTCGGCCAGCTTGCGGGCGGCTTCGGCTTCGGCGGTCTTGGTGCTCTCGGCTTCCAGGCGGGCTTTTTCCGCCGCCTCGCGCAGTTTTTCTTCCGCCGCTTTGCGCTGGGCAAGTTCCTGCTCCAACCGCTTGCGTTCAGCTTCGGCTTCGGCTTTGGTAGTGGCTGCCGCCGCCAGCGCGCGTTCCTGAGCGGCCTTCAATTCCTCCTCTTTTTTGCGAATGGCCTCGCGTTCGGCGGCCAGGCGAGCGGCTTCCGCGGCCGCCGCTTTTTGTTTGGCTTCGGCTTCGGCGGCGCGTTTGGCGGCCTCTTCTTCGGCCTGCCGCTGTTTGGCTTCGGCCTCCTGGCGGGCTTTTTCGGCGGCGGCGATGGAGGCGGCCAGGGCCGCTTTGCGTTTCTCCAATTCCTGTTCGAGTTTCTTTTTCTCCTCCTCGATGCGGCGGGATTCCTCCTCGGCCTTGCGCCGCAGGGCTTCGCGCTCCACTTCGAGCCTTTTCTCCAATTCCGCCGGATCAATTTCACCGCCCTTGCTTCGGGGAGTGGTGCCGTCCGGATTGAAGGTGAGGTCGGTCGGGGTTTTCGAGGATTGCTGGCTAATGATGAAACCAACAATGCCCAGCAGCACGCCCACGCCCACCGCAATGAGCGGGATCAAATTCTTCTTGGCGGGCTTGGTTCCCAGCCCGCCGGGGACGCCGGCGGCGGAGAGGTCCGGCTTGGGGGCGGCCGCCATGGCGGCGGCAACCGCGGCGGCGGTCTGGGCGTCCAAGGTGGGTTTGTCCACTTTGGCCGGGCCGTAAAGCTCAAGCTGGCTGGCCACTTGGTCCATGGTCGCCGGTCGTTTTTCCGGGTCTTTGGCCAGACAGGCGGCAACCGTTTCATCCCAGGCGCGCGGGATCGGCTCGCCCACAATCCGCATGTCGCGGCGCCGGCGGGTCATGGAGGGCGGCACATCCTCTTTAACCTGCGCCAGGATGTTGCCGGCGTTGAAGGGAGGACGACTGGTGAACAGCTCGAACGTGACCGCCCCCAGAGAATAAATATCGTCCAGGACCGTCGCTTCGCCGGAAGCCGCAAATTGCGGGCTGCCGTAGCGCAGGGTTTGGCTGACATCCTTGGGGCTGCCTTCGAGTTTGTTAATCCAGAAACCGGCGGTCGCGTCCACACCCGCGTCGGCGAGGATTACTTCGTTCTTGGCGGTAACGTAAAGGTTGGAAGGCCGAAGATTGCCGTGACAGGTTTTGCATTCGGCGTGCAACGCGGCCAGCACCTTGGTGATTTGCTTGAACCATTCCTTCAGTTCAACCGCGTCAAAGACCTTGTCTTTTTTTTGCTCGCGCAAAGCGTGCAAAGTTTGGCCCTCGATCAGTTCGCCGGCGACGGCCAGCAGCTTGTCTTCCTCTTCGAGGCCGAAGACCTTGGCGACCTGCGGGGTCTTGACCGCCTGCGCCCTGGCGACGGCGCCACGCAAGGCCTCAACGGCCTCCGGGCTTTGACGGAGACTTTCGGGCAGGAATTTCAGGGCCACATCCCGGCTTTGCTTGTCGTCCCAAGCCTGCCAAACGGCGCTAAAACGTCCGCGCCCGATCAGCTTCACCAGGGAATAACGGTTGAAAACGAATTGTCCGCCGGAAAGACCGCGCACCGCGCCGCCAAGGTCCAGTTCCGGTTGGTTTTGCGGCATGTTATCAGCCATAAATTTGAATGGTCGTTCTCGTTTCACCCAATTTTAGCACTACTGAGTTGGACGGGCAATGGCAAGTTTTGCTCTTTTTCCGGCTTGGGTTGGCCCGTCGCCGGCGGTAAACTGGGCCGGTGAAGGTGCTGATTCTGGGGTGCGGCTACCTGGGTTTGCCGCTGGGCCGGGAACTTGTGGGCGCGGGACATCAGGTCTTCGGCGTCCGCCGCCAGGCGGAAGGAACGTCGGATTTGCAGTCCGCCGGCATCGTCCCGTTGGCCGCCGACCTCACGCGCGCCGGCGACCTCCAGAGGTTGGGCGGCCCCTATGATTGGATCGTCAACTGCGTCTCCTCCAGCCGCGGGGGAGCGGAGGTTTACCGCCGGGTATTTTTGGATGGCGCCCGCCAATTGCTGGCCTGGCTGGCGCCGCAGCCCCCGCGCAAATATGTCTGGACCAGCAGCACCAGTGTTTACGGGCAGACCGATGGAGGCTGGGTGACGGAGGCCAGCCCTGTTTCACCAGCGACGGCCACCGGGCAAGTGTTAATGGAAACCGAGAACCTGCTGCGGACGGCTTGGCAGCGGGACGGGTTTCCCGCTATTATTCTGCGATTATCGGGTCTTTACGGGCCGGGTCGCGGCCATCTGTTCCAGCAGTTTTTGCGCGGGGAGGCCCGCCTGCACGGCGAGGGCGGTCGGTATCTGAACATGGTGCATTTGGACGACGCCGTGAGCGCCCTGCGGGCGGCTTTGGAGAGGGGATTGCCCGGCGAAACCTATAATGTCACTGATGGCGAGCCGGTTACGGAGCGAGCCTTTTTTTCGTGGCTGGCGGAAGCCTTGGAGCGACCGTTGCCGCCCGAGGCGCCCGAATCGGCGTTGGCGGGACGGAAACGCGGTTTGACCAGCAAGCGAGTCAGCAACCGCCGTCTAACGGAGGAACTGAGGGTTGGTTTGCGTTATCCCGATTATCGTGCGGGTTACGCCGCTGAGATTCAACGTTGGCGGGAAACCGGCCACCAGGGGCGAGATTTTTGCAAGACATGAAGCGGCAGATGGATTAGTTTGATGCCAAGATAAGACGGCAACGGCGACGCCGGGCGGCGACGCGAAGGGCGAAGAGAATGAAAAAATTCTGGACATTACTGACAGTGCTGGCGCTGAGCCTGGCGGCTTGGGCGGCGGATGACTTGACCGCGGTGGGGAACCTGGAAACGAACAACGTGCCCCGCCTGCCCGGCAAAGACGACCGCCACATTGCCCGCGTGGTGGCCCTGCTGCTGGAAAAGTCGCATTACACGCAGCAACCCATAAACAAGGAAGTGGCCGGTCGTTTTTTGGACCGTTACCTCGATGTGCTCGATCCGCAGCACATGCTTTTTTTGCAGTCCGACCTGGAGGAATTCGAGAAATACCGCGAGACTTTGGGCGAGATGACCAAGCGCATGGGCGACACCATGCCGGCGGAGGTGATCTACGCGCGGTTTTTGGACCGCTGCGCGCAGCAGTTCATTTATGCGACCAACCTGCTGGTCACGGAGAAGTTCACGTTCGAAACCGACGAGCGCTACGTCTTTAACCGCAAGGACCTGGCGCGCCCGGCCAATCTGGCGGAGGCGCAGAATCTGTGGCGGGACCGCTTGCGCTACGAATACTTGCAGGAGAAACTGGGAAAACAAAAGCCGGAGGAAATAACCAAAACCATTCTGCGCCGGTATGCCCGCCAGATGCGCACCTTGGGCGAGCTCGACACGGATGAAGTCCTCCAGCTTTACTTGTCCGCCCTCGCCCACGTTTACGATCCGCATTCGGAATACATGGGCAAACCCACCTACGAAAACTTCAATATCAACATGAAGCTGGCCCTCTTTGGCATCGGCGCCGTTCTGCGGTCCGAGGACGGTTACTGCAAAATCGTGTCCCTTTCCCCGGGCGGGCCGGCCGAGCGTTCGAAGAAGATCAAGCCCAACGACAAGATCGTGGCGGTGGCGCAGGGAACCAATGAATTCGTGGACGTCGTGGACATGAAGTTGCAGAAAGTGGTGGAGCTCATTCGCGGCCCCAAGGAGACCCTGGTGCGCCTGACGATCATCCCCGCCGGCGCCGAGGATTCCTCGGTGCGCAAGGAAGTGTCGCTCATCCGCGACGAAATTAAACTGGAGGACGCCGAGGCCAAGGCCAAAATCATCGAGCTGCCGCCCGCCGACGGCGCGCCGGCCCGGCGGCTGGGCGTCATTGACCTGCCCTCCTTTTACGCCGACATGGGGAACCGGGCGGCCGACCACAAGAGCACCGCCACGGATGTATCCAAGCTGCTGGCCAAGCTGACTGAGGAGAAAGTGGGCGGCATCATTTTGGATTTGCGGCGCAACGGCGGGGGTTCCCTGGAGGAAGCCATCAAGCTGACCGGCCTGTTTATCAAGTCGGGACCGGTTGTCCAAGTGAAAGACCCCGACGGCTCGATTACGGTGGACAAAGACACCGACCCGGAAGTGCTCTACGATGGCCCGATGGTGGTTTTCACCAGCCGCGCCAGCGCCTCGGCGTCGGAAATCCTGGCTGGCGCTTTGCAGGACTATGGCCGGGCGGTAATTGTGGGCGACGCCTCGACCCACGGCAAAGGCACTGTGCAAACCGTGCAGGAACTGAATCGCTTTCTCCGCACCACCAACAACCTTGGCGCGCTCAAATTCACCATTCGCAAGTTCTACCGTGCCAGCGGTTCTTCGACCCAGCTCAAAGGGGTGACGCCGGACATCATCCTGCCTTCGATCAACAACCATGTGGACGCGGGTGAGGCCTCCCTGCCCGGGGCCTTGCCTTGGGACACCGTGCCGCAGGCAAAATATGACCCTGTCAATTACGTGACCCCGCATCTGGAAACCCTGCGGCAACGCTCAGCCTCGCGGATTGCCACCGACCGCGATTATCAATGGGTGCGGGAGGAGATCGAACGCTATCAGAAAATCAAGGGCGACAAGAGCGTCTCCATGAATGAGGCGCAGCGGCGCAAGGAAAAGCAGGAGGCGGAGGCCCGCGCGGAGGCGCGCAAAAAGGACCTCAAAGCGCGTCCGCAACCCGACTTTCGGGTTTACGAAATCACCCTGAAGAATTGCGGGCTGCCGGGCTTGCCGCCGCCCGTGGCGACGACCAACCAGACCGCCGCCGTAAAAAAGGAAGCGGCGGTGGTGGAGGTTGAGCCGGGCGAAGAGGAGACGGCGGACGAGAGCGTTCCGGCGGTGGATTACGCGTTGGAGGAGGCTAAGCGGGTGCTGCTTGACCTGGTGGAGCTGAGCGCCAAACCGGGCGTGGCCGCCAAACGTCCATGAAGCGCAAACGAGGCTTTACCTCCGCGGGCTTTCGCTTACACTGAAGCCATGACACCGCTGGAATGCTGCAAGCTTTTCGAGGGCCTTTCGGCGGCGGACCTGGAGATGGTTCGCCGCGCGACACGGGAGCTTTCTTTCGCGCCCGGGCAGGTCATCTTTCAGGAGGGGGATGAAGGCGACGGCATCCATCTGGTGAAGACGGGAGGGGTGCAGATTTCCGCCCTGGTAGGCCAGGGGGAGCGTCGCGCCATATCCAAGGTGGGCGAGGGGGAAATGTTCGGCGAAATGGCGGTCATGGACAGCGAGGCGCGCTCGGCCACCGCCTCGGCCGAGGTGGAAACTGTCACCTTCTTTATCCCGCGCGAGGAAATGTTGAAGATGCTCGAACGCTCGCCGATGCTCTCCTGCAGCCTGGTGCGGGAAATCAGCCGGCGCCTGAGAGACTTCAATCGGCAATACATCCGGGAGGTGATTCAGTCCGAGCGCCTGGCGCTGGTGGGCCGGTTTGCCCGTTCGATTGTGCATGACCTCAAGAATCCCCTTAACATCATCGGGATTGCCGCCGACATGGCCGGTTTGGAGGCGTCCACGCCGGAGATGCGGGTGTCCGCCAAGCAGCGCATTCGCAAGCAGGTGGACCGCATCAGCAACATGGTCAACGAGCTGCTCGAGTTCACCCGCGCCTCACAGACGTCGTTCGTGCTGGCCACCAGCGACTACGCAGGGCTGGTGTCGCCGTTGCTGGAGGAAATTCGCTCCGAGGTCAGCTTAAAGTCCGTGCAAGTGGTGGTCGAAAACGAGCCGCCCTCGGCGCGCATCGCCGCCAACCCGCAGCGCCTGGCGCGGGTGTTCTACAATCTGGTCCACAACGCCACCGACGCCATGCCCAACGGCGGACGGATTTTTTTCCGGTTTCGGCAGACGGAAGGCAAGGTGGTTACGGAAATCGAGGACACGGGGCCGGGCATCCCGCCGGAGGTTTTGCCGCGGCTGTTTGAGGCCTTCGCGACCTACGGCAAGGCGCATGGCACCGGCTTGGGCTTGTCCATTTGCAAACGCATCATCGAGGATCATCAGGGGGTCATCAGCGCCCGGAACCGGCCCGGCGGCGGCGCCATTTTCTCCTTCGCCATTCCGATTTTGCCGCCTTAGCATGAGCCGACACGCCAATGCCGCGCCGGCCCGTCCCGGCCAAGCCCGGCTATGAATCGCATCCGGCTTTTACCAGAGCACGTGGCGAACCAGATCGCCGCCGGCGAGGTGGTGGAGCGTCCAGCCAGTGTGGTCAAAGAGCTGGTGGAGAATTCCCTCGACGCCGGCGCGGGCCGCATCACGGTTGAAATCCAGGCGGGCGGCCGCAGCCTGACCCGGGTGACCGATGACGGAGTGGGGATGAGCCGGGATGACGCCTTGCTAAGCCTCGAACGCCATGCCACCAGCAAAATCCAACGGGCGGAAGACCTCGCGGCCATCGCCACCATGGGCTTTCGCGGCGAAGCCCTGCCCAGCATTGCCAGCGTCAGCCGATTCACTCTGACCACCCGCGCGAGCCGCGCGGAAAACGGCCCGCCACCCATCGAGGCCACGCAAATAATCGTCAATGGCGGCAAGATCCAGGCGGTAAAAGCGGCGGGCGCTCCGCCGGGCACTTGTGTCGAGGTCCGCCAGATTTTCTTCAACCTCCCGGCGCGGCGAAAATTTTTGCGCAGTGAGGAGACGGAGGCGGCCCATATCCAACATTATCTTACGTTGGCCGCGCTTGCCCATCCGGCGGTGGCTTTTGTTTTCATTAAAGACGGGCGGACGGTCTGGCAATTGCCCGCAGTGAAGGCTGACGCCCCGCTGACCGCCTTGGCGGAGCGTTGGCGCGCGTTGCGCGCCGGGGATTTGCCGTTGCTGCCGGTGAACACCGCGGGGCAATTGGCCGCGCCACCGGACCCCGATGGGCTGGACAGCGCGGCGGACGGCGCGTCGGCGCGGCTTTGGGGGTTTATCGGGGCGCCGGGGGTTTCCCGCGCGACGCGCGAGGAACAGCATCTTTTTGTCAACCGCCGTCCGGTCGAGAACCGCGGCCTTAACGCGGCGCTCCTCGAGGGTTACCATACGGCGCTCATGAAAGGCCGCTACCCCGTTTGCTGCCTGTTCCTGGAAATTGATCCGGCGGCTGTGGACGTCAATATTCACCCGGCCAAGCGGGAGGTTAAATTTCATAATGAGCGGGCGGTGCGGGGATTCGTCATTCAAGCGGTGCGGCAAACCTTGCTCGGTTTCCACCGGCCCGCGTTGGCGCCCGCCACCGCGGCGATTCCCGCCGTTTCCAAGGCCCCTGTCCCCGTGGCCCCGCCCCCCAGCCAACTGCCGCTCGCGGCGCCCGACCGTCCGCCGCTGGTGGTGGAAGCGACCCCGATGTTTGGGGGACTGGCGGCCGCGGCGCTTCCGGCCCCGCAGACCCCCGCCCCCGCCGCGCCGGAGGTTGCTCCCGCCGCGCGCGCCGCAGCTTCAGCCGAGACCGCGCCGGGCCGGCCAAATCCGCCTCCGGTGGATTTCCCCCAGCGGGCGGCGCCGGTGCCGTTGTTGCAGGTGCCGCTGCGGCTGGTGGGGGTGATTGGCAATCTTTACGTGGTTTTGGAATCGGACCGCGGGCTGGTGCTGCTGGACCAGCATGCCGCCCACGAGCGAATACTTTTCGAGCAGATGATGAGTCGTTTGGAGCGGGGCGAAGCGGCGGCCTCGCAGCGGCTCCTTTTGCCCGAGACCATCGAACTGCCGCCGCGGGACGCCCGCTTTCTGCGCGAACAACTGCCGGTATTGGCGCGGCTCGGCGTGGGGTTGAGCGAGTTCGGAGAGCGGACCTTCCTGCTGGACGCGCTGCCGCCGCTGGTAAAGCCGCCGGAAAGCCCCCGCCAGTTTGTGCTCGAACTGGTGGACGAGTTGAAAGCGGCCGGCGCCGAGGTAAACACCCTGCGACTGGGCGAGCACACGGTCGCCAAAACGGTCTGCCGCCATGCCGTCAAGGCCAACGATCCGCTGCGCGGCCGCGAACTGGAAAACCTGGTGCGCGATTTGCGCCATTGCGCGATGCCTTACACCTGCCCGCATGGACGTCCCACCCTCATCGAAATGAGTTACCGGGAGCTGGAAAAAAAATTCGGACGCATCCAGCCATCGTAACCGTTTGATCCCGCCGTGCTGACGCCGGCTTCCGCGGAAATTCTGGACAATGCCGCCCGGTCAATTTTATGCTGGCCGCGTTAAATGGAACTATGAAAACAACGCTCGCCGCCGGTTTGTCGCTTTGCGCCGCGCTCGCTTTTCCCCTTTCGGGCGCGGAAGTGGTCTATTCCAAGGATGGCAAAGGCATCCCGGGATACAAGGACACCCCGCTGCAGCCGTGGTCCGGTTATCTGACGCACGATCCCGACCGGCCCACGCCGCCCAAGGTTGAACCCGGCGAGACGGGGACAGCGAATAAACCCGGCTCGGCGCCCAGCGACGCGGTGGTCTTGTTTAATGGTAAAGACTTGTCGCAGTGGCAACCCGCCCCCGCGTGGAAGGTGGAGGGGGAGTTGCTGGTGGCCGGTAATGGGTTGCTCAGCACGAAACAGGAATTTGGCGACTGCCAATTGCACTTGGAATGGCAGGCCCCCAACCCGCCGGTGGGCAAGCTGTGGGACCAGGGCAACAACGGCGTCCTGATGATGGGCCTGGCCGAAATTCAAATTTTTGACTCCTACACCAACAAGCTCTATGCCGACGGCCAGGCGGCGGCCGTTTACGCGCAAACCCCGCCGCTCGTCAACGCCACCCGCCGGGCGGGCGAATGGCAGACTTATGACATCGTGTGGCTGGCGCCCGCCTTCGAGAACGGCAAACTGGTCAAGCCCGCCCGGGTGACCATGTTCCACAACGGCCTGCTGGTGCACCACAACCAGGAAGTCTATGGGAACACCCCCCACCGCGGCCTGGCCAAATATCCCAACGATAAAACCAAAGGCCCGCTGTCCCTGATGGGCCACAATAACCCGGTGCGTTTCCGGAATATCTGGATCCGCCCGCTGGCGCCGCGCCAGGACCGCAAGCCAGCCCAGCCGGCGAACTGAGCGTTGCGCAATTGGCTTTATCAAAATGTAACTTCAGAAGCGCGCAAATCAGCCGCTAATCGCGCCGCCAAGCCGGTGTTGACTGGTTGCCGCAATGGTAATACTTTTGCCTCATGCAAACCGTGACATTGAAGATGGACCGCCGGCAGGTCGCCCTTTTGAACGAGCGCGCCAAAGCGCTGGGCCGCTCGCGCGCCGCGGTGGTGCGCGACTTGATTGATCAGCATTTGGCAAAGAAGAAACGCCCGTCGCTGTATGATTTGACCAAGGACCTTTGCGGCAGCGTGCGCGGCTCAAAAGATTTGTCCACGCGGCCTTTGACCGGTTATGGCCGCGATTAAAATCTACGCCGATACCGGCCCGCTCGTGGCCTACCTCAGCGAAACCGACCAATATCACCGTTGGGCAACCGCGGCCTTTCAGTCGTTTGACGAGCCTCTCCTCACTTGTGAGGCAGTGGTTTCCGAAGCCCTGTTTTTGCTGCGCTTTGACGGCGTGAGCGTTGAATCATTCCTGGCGCTGCTGGAGCGCGGCGCAATCAGGGTGAATTTTTCAATGGAAGAAAATCGCGCTGACCTTTTGGCGTTGTTGCGCAAATACGCCGACCAGCCGATGAGTCTGGCCGACGCCTGCCTCGTCCGCATGGCCGAATTAAACGACCACTGCCAGATCTTTACGACGGACAAGGATTTCCGGGTTTATCGGCGCAAGGGACGCGGCGTCCTTCCGTTGATTGCGCCGTTTTAGCTCCCCAGACCGTTGGGTGGCTGTCACAAGCAAGACCCGCCGCCGGGCAGGCGCACGCGCAGAAAATTCAGCCGCTGCTCGACCGGCAGCGCCAGGCGCCGGCGAATAAGCTCCACAATCGCCCGCTCGTTCTCCTTGCGCAGGGCGGCCAGCATGGCTCGACGCCGCTTACTTTGCTTGGTCTTTTTCACGCAAGGTTTTTTCCAGAAGTCCCAAAATCGCCTTGTCTTGGGGACGTCCGGCGGCTCGTTTGCTGGCGATAATATCGGCCAAATTGGCGACCCACAGGTCGTGACCGCCCAAGCGGATACGTTCGGCGCGGGACCGGAGGCTGTTGAAGGATTTTACCCCGTGAATCGCCGGCATGAAATCCACCTGCAATCCGCGCTGATCATTCATTACCCGAAACAGAGCAGACACCGGGTAGTATGGGCGCAAGACCACCGCCTCCATGCGGTCAGCGAATCGTTTCAGTTTGGCGAGGTTGACGGGCGTGGAGCGAAACATGAAGTCAAAGTCAATGGTGGTGACCGGCGCGCCTTGGAGGGCAGCCGCGGCGTTGCCAATCAGAATGGCCTCGAGCCGCGCTTCCGCCAGCGCCCTCACCACCGAATCCAATAGCGGCCCTGCGTTCATATCAATCGCTGGGATGAAGTCTATCGGGCAGCAATGGTTTGGCAAGCCTCCGGCGCCAGAGTGAGCCGATTGAATATGGATCCTTGACCGCATTCGGTGTATAACCTTTCACCTCGCGGGAGAGACTTCCCCAAAAACTGGTTTCGCGCCTTGCCACCCCTGAACCGCGTAGGAGCCGACGTAAGGAGGCTCTGATATCATGGCGATCACGTCCTGGGTCAATTTTGAGCCTCCTTACGTCGGCTCCTACCACCAGGGGGTTCATGGGGAGGCGATGAGACGCCCAAAAGAAATCAGCTAAACAAACGCCTCGCCCGCGCCCAGGTGATCCCAGCCGTCGAGGCGGAGGGGGTAGCGGCCGTAAGTGCGGATGGCGTTCCACATCGCCAGGTAATTGCCAGGCTTCACGCCCGAGTGGATGCTGTTGCTCGATGACAAAATCAGTCCGCCGCCTTCCGCCGCTTTGCGCAGCACGCTGATCGTTTCCTCGGTCACCTGTTTCTCGGTGCCGTTGGTCAGGGTGTGGGCGCAATCCACGTTCCCCTTCAGCGCCAGCTTGTGGCCCAGCCGCTTTTTCATGTCGCCGATGTCCAGCCCGGCAATCGGGTCAATCGGATCAAGCGCGTCCATCCCCGCGTCCACGATCTGGTCGAGGATCGGCAGGATGTTTCCGTCGGTGTGCTTGATCACCATCAGCCCCTGCTCCTTGAAGCCGGTCATCACCCGCTTAAGCTGCGGCGCCAGGAATTCGCGGAACATTTTGGGCGACATGAACGGCCGCTGGGTGGAAGCGTAGTCGTCGCCGGTGAAGACAAAATCCGCCCCGCGTTTCGCCACTTCCTTGGCCAGCTCGATATTGGTCCGCACCGAGAGGTCCACCAGCTCGCGGACCAGCTCCGGCTGCTCCCCGAAGGCCGCCATGAGTTGTTCGAAGCCCATCAGATTGCGGGGCAGGGAAAGCACATCGTTGAGATGCACGCCGATGGCGAGCTTGCCCTTGTAGCGCGACACCAGCTTTTCGAGGCTGGCAAAACGGCCCGGGGCGTGCGGGTCGGGCGCCTGGTATCGTTCCAAGTCGGCCAGCGTGTGGATCGGGCCTTCGACGGCGATGCCGTATTCCTCGCCGGAATACTCCAGGATGGTGCCCCACTCGTTGCGGACGCGGTTTGGGCCAACCGGCTCCCGGCGGTAGTCCGGCGCGGTCAGGATGGCGTCCAGCCCCATCCGCACGGTGAACTCCTCCATCGTGCTGCCGGGGCAGATGGCGTCGCGCACCCGTCGGTCAATGATCCACTCGAAATGCGGCACGCGATCCGGCTCCTCCCGGCGCAGCACCCGCATCACCCGTTCCGCTGAAGTCAGTTCTTTCATCCTTAAAAAGCCATTGAGACACGAATTAACATGAACGAACACCAATTAACGGCGGCCCCTCCGGGAGTTTCGTGAAAATTCGTGCAATTCGTGTAAAACCGTTTTTCCATCCGTGGTTTTTAATGCATCAGCGCCCCGCCGCTCACGTCCACCGTTGCGCCGGTCATGTAGCTGGAGGCTTCCGAGGCGAGGAACACCACCACCCGGGCAATCTCCACCGGCTGGCCGATCCGCCGCAGTGGGATGCGCGCCAGGTATTTTTCTTTCCGCTCCTCCCAGATGGCGGCCACCATCTCGGTCAGCACCATCCCGGGGGCCACCGCGTTCACCGCGATGCCTTCCGGCGCCAGCTCGCGCGCCAGCGCCCGCGTCATGGACACCAGCGCGCCTTTGCTCGCGTCGTAAGGCAAGTGGCCGGAGGTGGAGCCGAGAAACGCCGCCTGCGACGCGAGGTTCACGATGCGGCCCTTCGCGCCGCGCGCGCGCAGGCGCTTCACCAGTTCCTGGGAAGCGCGGAACGCGCCGGTGACATTGACGGCAAAGGTTTGCTCCCACTCCGCGCGGGTGTAGCTCTCCAGCGGACCGCCGGGACAATGCGCGGCGTTATTGACAAGGATGTCCGCAGGGCCAAAGGCTTTTTCCAACTGGTCGAACATCGGGGCGATGTCCGTTTCCTTGCCGATATCGCCGGCGACCGGCACGGCCTGGCCGCGCCCGATCTCCGCGGCTAGCGCTTCCGCCGGCTCACGGCTCTGGCGGTAATTAATCCCGACTTTGGCGCCCTCGGCTGCCAACGCCTGGCAAATGGCCGCGCCGATGCCTCGCGACCCGCCGGTCACCAGCGCGACCTTGTTTTTCAGGTTCAGGTCCATGGGAGGTTAACCGCGGATACACACGAATAGACACGGATTGGGCATCCGAACCGGAAGCGGTACCGCAGGTTTCCAACCTGCTGTATCGCCGGCTTCCAGCCGGCAGAGGCTCGAACAATCCTCAAGCACTTTCAATCTTACACGCCCTGCGGATTGGAAATCCGCGATACGGCAGACTGGAAGTCTGCGCCACAGGGTCAAAATCATCTTTTTCCCTTGAGGGCTTTGCGTTCGCGGCCCAGCGCGTCGGCGGCGATCATCGCATCCACCACGCTTTCGGAGGTCACTTTGAAGGGATGCGCGTGGCACAGCGAGCCCGGCCCGGCGCAAACATCGCCGATTTTCTTGAGGCGGTCGCGTCCCACCCCGGCCAGCCCGAGTTCGGCAAACGTCACCGGCAGCCCGATATCAATCAGGAAATCCACCATTTTATACATCTCGGCGGTGGCCATGTTTTCATCGAGGCAGAACTGGCTGATGATGCCGAAGGAAACTTCCTCGCCGTGCATCAGGCCCTTGCACTCTGGAAACCCGGGCAGGCAGTTGGCGATCATGTGCGCCGTCGCCACCCCGCCGCTTTCAAATCCCAAGCCCGACATCAGCGTGTTCGCCTCGATGACGGCTTCCACTGCGGGCGTGACCACCTTTTGCTCGACGGCCCGCTTGGCTTCGACACCGTATTTCATCAGCGTGTCGTAACCCAGCCGCGCAATGGCCATCGCCACCAGCGTCGCGCGCGCGCCCACGAGGTTCAGCCCCCGCGTGCTGTAAACCACCTCGGCCTCGACCCACGTCGAGAGCGCGTCGCCCATGCCGGCGACAAACGAGCGCACCGGCGCCTCGGCGATCACCTGGCTGTCCACCAGCACCAGGTCCGGGTTCACCCCCCAGCTCTCGAAGCCCTGGCAAACGCCCTGCTCGTCATACCAGACCGTGAACGAGCTGGTCGGCGAATCGGTGGAAGCCACCGTCGGACAAGAAACCATCTTAACCCCGGCCGCGGCCGCCGCCGCCTTGGCGGTGTCCAAAGTCTTGCCGCCGCCCAGGCCCACGATCATGTCCGCCCCCTGGTTGCGCGCGATTTGCGCCACGCGCGCCGCTTCGGCCTTGGTCGAGTCGCCATTGAAATCCACCGCCACCACGCTCAAACCCGCCGCCTCGAGGCTGGGCAGCACGCGGTCGGCCAGCAGTCCCTTCACGCGCGCGTCCCAGAGCAGCGCCGGTTTCTTGCCGACCTTGCTGATGTGCGCGCCCGCCTCGCGCAGCAGGTTGCGGCCTTGCAGGTATTTTCTCGGGGCGATAAAGCTGAAATGCATGTGAGGTCTCCTTGTTTGATTTGGTGTTAGGTGGCTCAGAATTTGATGTTGGCGTCAGTGAACCGCACCGCCGCGCCGGAGTGGAAAGTCGAAAATTCGGTGAAGATCGCGCCTTTCGGCCCCGCCTGCATCCAATGTTTTTCCAGCGGCCGGGAGAGGCTGGCGATCTCGCCCACCCGCAGCACCCGCTCGCACTTCGCGGTGACGTTTGCCGCGTCGGCGTCCGTCAGCCTGGCCTTCATTTTCGGCGTTGGTTCTCCCTCCGCGTAGGCGTAAATTTCGCCGCCGCGCACCAGCCAGGCCTCCATCTTGGCCGGGATTTTTCCCAGCTTCACGTGCCAGTGCTCGGGGATCATTTGTCCGGGCAACAGAAAGGCGTCCAGACCCGAGTAATTGTGCTGCTCGTCTCCGTGCCAGACGATCACCCCCAGGCCAACATCAGCGAACCGGCCCAGCGCGAAATCGGTGACCCATAATTTCGCCTTGATGGCCGCGTTAACCGGGTAGCCGTGCCGCTTGCACAGCGCGAGGTAGGCGCGGGCGGCCGCCGGCGCGTTGAATTTGCCGGCGGCATCGTAAAATTTAATCGTGCTTTTGTGTATCTTCTTCATGGCATTGTTTCTTCCTTGGTTTTGGTTGGAAAGGTTGGCCGGAATGCCTAACGGTTGGTCGAACTGCGCAAGGAATCCAGCTCATTAACACGTTGCTTTAGCAAGGTGGCTCGGGTTGCACTCTGCAAGAGAACTTCTTCAGCAGTTTCCAACGCAACAATAAAACCGCTAAAGCGGTTGAAAACTTCGCACGCCTTTTGAACACCCCACTGAAGTGGGGTGTTAATCAGAGGGGCGTTTTTTGTGGCGTGTGACATGATTCAATCCCCGGTTCAGGCCCGCATCTGCTGCAACATGCTTCCGCTGTCATAGATTTCCCAGGCCTCGGCCAGCCTTCCGTTCTCGATGCGAAACGTGCTGATCGCTGGCAGGCGGATGAGGTTCCCCTTTGGCTTGAGGCCGGCAAACTCGCCGGTGTGTTTGGCTTCGACGACAAAGTGGCAGTCCACTTTGTTCCCCTCGGCCAGCAGGAAGTCGATGTCAATCTTCACGTTGCTGAAAATGCCGGGGATGATCGTTTGGAAAAACTGCCGCACGCCCGCCGGCCCGGTCGGCAGCCCAGGGGGGAAATGGTGATCCACGAAGTCGGTGGTGACGATTTGTTCAATGCCGGACAGGTCCCCCATCGCTTCCGCGTAGTAACGGCGGACCAGGGCTTTGTTGGCTTCAGACATATTTGGCCTTTCGGTTGGGCTAGGGGTTGAGGCGAATGACGGACAACGTCGCCGGGAGCTGATGCTTGGTGTTCTTGAACTTGGGGAACGGCCAGTCCATGTTCGACACGATGATCTCGTTGCCGCGCACCAGCGCCTCGCAGGGCTGGTCAAGCTGGCCGGTCAGTTTGTCCAGCACGTCCTCGTTTTGCCAAAGTGTCTCCACCGTGCCATTCGGACGAATGACCTGGATGGCGTTGGCCGCCGAGTCGGCCACGTAAAGGTTGTCCTGGGCGTCCCGGTGCATGCCGTCGCAGTTGATCAGCTTGCCGGGGGCCTTGGCGAAAACCTCGTTGGATTTTACCGCGCCGCTCGCGTCGAAGGTGATCTTGTGCATCACGCCGTCGCCGAATAGCCCCACGAACAGGTTGCCCTGGCGGTCGAACTCGATGCCGTCGGCGCCGAACCGCCAGTCGTTGAGGTAGCTCTTGAACGTGGCGACGATGTGTGGATCGTCCTTGAGCGGGGTCTTTAACTGGACATTCTGCTCGTCCAGCTTGAATCGCAGCACGGCGCTGGTCAGCGGCTGCGACCCTTCCTCCAAAACCGATTCCGTGATATAGATGTAGCCGCCGTTGATGGCGACCCCGTTGGCCACATTAAACCCGCTGGCCACCAGCGTCATCGAGTCCGCCTTGCCCCCCTTGATCGCCAGCTTCCAGAGCCGGGATTTCTGGTTTTTATCCTTCATGTATTGCATGTCGGCGAAATACAGGTCGCCGGTCGGTCCGGCAACGATGCCCATGGGCGCGATGCGGTCCACCCCTTTGGCCAAGCCGGGGTAGGGGGTCGGAAACTCATGGAACTTCTCCGCCTTGTTGTCGGGCGTTATCCGGATCAGCAGCGGCGGCTTGGTCTCGTCATTAAAATTGGGCGCCGACACGATGATGCTGTTGTCCTTCAATAGCGCCATGCCGTCGGGCGTGTTGCAATAATCCGGCAGCGCGATCAGCAGTTTTGCCTGGGGCGCGGCGGTTCTTTGGCTGGAGGCGCAGCCGGCGCCCATTATGGCCGCCAGCAGCCCGGCAAGGAAGGGTTTGGTCATTTTCATGGCGTTATGCTTGTGTATTATTTTTGTGTCCACTTGCGACCCGCTCTGCATCAGATCGGTTAATGGGCGAAGCTTGCCAAAATGCCTTCGTGTTGGTCAAGACCCGACCGCGTCGCCTTTTTCAAGCATTGCCAGCGCCGGGCATTTTTGTCCTAATTCCCTCCTAACAAAAGAATAGAAAACATGAACATGCCAAATCCCCTGGGAATCAGTCTTCGCGTCGCGCTGCTGGCCGCCGCGCCGTTCCTGCCGCTGGTCGGTCCGGAAATCTTCGCCGCCAAGCCCAACATCGTTTTCATTATGGCCGACGACCTCGGCTATACGGATGTGGCCTGCTACGGCAGCAAGTATTACGAAACGCCCCATATTGACCGCTTGGCCTCCCAAGGAATGAAATTCCTGAGCTACCATCAATGCCAGAATTGCACTCCGACCCGCGCCGCGCTGATGAGCGGCCAGGTCGGCGCGCGCACCGGCGTCTATACGGTCGGCGGCATTGACCGCTTCGACTGGAGCAAGCGCCCGTTGCGCCCCGTTGATAACGTCACCGAACTGCCGCTCGATCGCGACACCATCGCCAACCAACTCAAGGCCGCCGGCTATGCCACCGGCATGTTCGGCAAATGGCACATCGGCGAACGCGGCGATCATCATCCCGGCAAACGCGGTTTTGACGAGGCCATCGTCAGCATGGGCGCGCACTTCAATTTCAACACCAATCCGAGGACGGAATACCCCCAGGGCCAATACCTGGCCGATTTTTTGACGGACAAAGCCGTGGACTTTATCAACCGCCACAAAGACCATCCCTTCTTTCTTTACCTGCCACACTTCGCCGTGCATTCGCCTCATCATGCCAAGAAGGACCTGATAGAAAAATTCCAGCCCAAACCCCCGGTGGGCGGTCATCAGAATCCGACCTATGCGGCGATGATATACTCGGTGGACGAGAGCGTGGGCCGCGTGATGAAAACGCTCGATGATCTCAAGCTGGCAGACAACACCGTGCTTATTTTCACCAGCGACAACGGCGGAGTAGGGGGATACGTGCGCGAAGGCATCAAGAAGGCGGGCGAGGTGACCGACAACGCCCCGCTGCGCAGCGGCAAAGGAAGCCTCTACGAAGGCGGCACCCGCGTGCCGTTCGTCGTCCGCTGGCCTGGAATCATCAAGCCCGGCTCGGTTTGTGAAACGCCCGCAATCCACGTGGATATATTCCCCACTTTCCTCGAGCTGGCGGCCGCTCCGAAGCCGCGCCAAGTCCTCGACGGCGAGAGCCTCGTAAAATTGTTCCGCGATCCGCAAGCCAAGCTCCAGCGCGACGCCATTTTCCAACATTTTCCCGGCTATTTGGGCGCCGGCGCGGATTCCTGGCGCACCACGCCGGTCAGCCTGGTACAAAGCGGCGATTGGAAGCTCATGGAGTTCCTCGAAGATGGACGGCTGGAGCTTTACAATCTTCGCCACGACATTGGCGAATCCAAGAACCTTGCCGGAGAAAATCCGGGCAAAGCCAAGGAACTCCATGCCCGCCTGGCCGCCTGGCGCGCGGAGGTCAAGGCTCCGATGCCGGCCAAGAACGACCCTGGCGTCGCCGATGCCAGCAAGGCGGGCAAGAAAGGCAAGGGCAAGAAGAAAGCTGTTGAATAAGCGGCCGACCCGAGTTTTGGGGCTATGCCTCGGCCAGCAACTCGTCGGTAAATAATTTTCAAATTTTATTGAAAACAAAGGCGTCGCTGCCAAGCCGCAATGACAGGCTGCGTTGGGCAATGACACCGCCGTCCTTTGGCTGGCACGGGGTTACTTCTTAGGGCCAAACCGGGCTTCGGCCCAGGCCGCCGGGCGCAATTGCCGCAAGCGCTCCACCAATTCGGGATGCTGAGCCGCCAAGTTGTTTTTCTCACTGGGATCCTGCTCGATATTGGCTAGGAACCATTGCTTGTCCGCCTCGGTCAATTGGCCGCCCACCCCTTGGTCATTGGCGCCGTGAAGCAGCTTCCAAGGGCCTTGGCGGACTGCCCATTGGCCGCCCGATTGCCAGTGCAAGGCCTCGTGCGGGGAGGGCGCGGAGGCCGATTTGAGGACTGCCGCCAGGCTGCGGCCATGCAATTCGGCTTTGGGCGGCGCGACCCCGGCCAGTTCCGCCAGCGTCGGCAGCCAGTCGCAGCCATGCGCCATCTGCCCGCGCACCTCTCCCTCGGGCAAATGGCCGGGCCAGGAGATGATGGCCGGCAGGCGTATTCCGCCTTCAAACAAGCTGAATTTGGCGCCCCGATAAGGGCCCGCGCTGCCGCCGCCGCGGTGGGCTCGCTCCTCGACCGAGTGGCCGTTGTCGGATTGATAAACAATAATCGTCCGCTCCCGCAGACCCGCCTCGTCAATAATTTTGACCAACTGTTGGACGCGCGCGTCGAGCGTCGAGACAAACGCGGCGTAAAGATTGCGCGGATGGTCGAGGCGGCGGTAATGCTCCAGCCATTTCGCCTCCCCTTGGTAGGGGTAATGCGGCATGTTCAAGGCGAAATACAGGAAAAAAGACCGGCCCTGGTTTTTCCTGATGAAATCCCCGGCCTTTTCGACCATCAGGTCGGGAAAATAGCGGCCCGGCAGCCGGACGCGCCGGTTGTTTTCCCAGAGGTCGTGCCGGTTGGGGCCGGCCCAGTAAAAGAAGTGCGTGAAGTTGTCAATGCACCCGCCCATGTGTCCAAAGGAATAATCGAAGCCCTGATCCAGCGGGCGATGCCCCGGTCCAAAACCCAGGTGCCATTTGCCGATGTGCGCGGTGGTGTAGCCGGCGGCTTTGAACATTTCCGCCAAGGTGGTTTCCTCGGGCGGCAGGCCGCCGCCCTCCAGCGGCTCCAAGTTGTCAGCCGCCTCGTCCGGCGGCGCGGCCGCGTTGCCCGGCATCCCCGCCAACCAGGGGTAGCGCCCGGTGAGCAGGGCCGCGCGCGAAGGAGAGCAGACTGGCGCCGCGGAGTAAAACTGCGTGAACCGCACCCCCCGGGCGGCGAGGGCGTCCACTCCGGGCGTGACCAGGTCCATCGCCCCGTAGCAATGGGCGTCCACACTGCCCTGGTCGTCGGTCATGATGACGACAACATTGGGCTTTTGCGCCGGCCCGGCGGCGCGGGCGGCGGCAGGACTGAGCCATCCGCCCCAGCAGGCTAAAAGCGTCGTCAAAGCCCAAAATAACTTTCCTGGCGTGTTGACTTTCATCCGCCGATATTCGCCTGGCGCGGTTGGTTTGCCAAGCTTGGAGCCTCGGGCGCCGCGCTGGGGAACCTCCTTGGCTGGCGCGGCTTGGCGCGCCGGCCTTTTCTTTGTGGCTGGCGGCGGCCCTTGACGTTAGACTGGCGGGGTGATTCGAAACGTTATTTTTGATTGGTCGGGGACCCTGGTGGATGATCTGCCGGCGGCTTGGCAGGCGACCAATTATGTGTTCCGGCAGGCGGGGCTGCCGGAGATGTCACTGGACCGGTTCCGGGCCGAGTTCTGCCTGCCGTTCCGCAAGTTTTACGATCGTTTTACCCCGCAGCTTTCACTGGAGAAATTGGAGGAGTGGTTTCACGGGCATTTCCAGGAGGTCCAGCATTCGGTGGTGGAACTGCCGCACGCGCGGGAGTTCCTCGAGTTTTGCCGGCGGCGGGGGTTGCGGACATTTGTGCTGAGCTCGGTGCATTCACGCTATTACAGCCTGCAGGCCGCCACGATCGGGTTTGATCGTTTTATAGACCGTCCGTATGTGCAGATTTACGACAAGCGGCACAAGATTCAGGAGATGCTCGCCGAGAACGGGCTGGCGAAGGAGGAGACGCTGTTTATCGGGGACATGCAGCATGACATCGAGTCGGCGCGGCACGGAGGGATTCATTCGTGCGCGGTGCTGACCGGCTACAACACGGCGGACCAGTTGCGGGAGGCGGCGCCGGACCTGATTGTGGAGCACCTGGGGGAGCTGCGGGACTTGCTGGAACGCGGCGGCCTGGAAATGCCCCCGCCGCCGCCGGACGGGCGCCGGGGCGAGGAAAAACCGGTGGCCACGGTGGGCGCGCTGATTTTCGACGCGGCGGGGGAGAAAGCGCTGCTGGTGCGGACGCGGAAATGGTCGAATCTTTGGGGCATACCGGGCGGCAAAATCAAATGGGGCGAAACCGCCGAGGAGGCCTTGCGGCGGGAGATTCGGGAGGAGACGGGTCTGGAAATTACCGGCATCGAGTTTGTGCTGGCGCAGGATTGCATTCGCTCGCGGGAGTTTTACCGCGACGCGCATTTTGTGCTCTTGAATTACCGGGGGCGCGTCCGGGAGGCGGGTGCGGTGCGGTTGAACGACGAGGCGCAGGAATTCGCCTGGCTGACGCTGGCCGAGGCGCGGAAGCTGGCCTTGAACCGGCCAACGGCGGTGCTGATCGAGGCGATTGAACGGGCTGACGGCGCTGGTTCGGCCAACGCGCGGTGAGCAAATCATGGACACCATTGTCATTAAGGATTTGGAGGTCAGCTTTCGCGTCGGCGTGCCGGAAGCGGAGCGCGCCGCGCCGCAGCGGCTTTTGGTCACACTGGAGATGCGGCGGGATTTCGGGCCGGCGGCGGCGCGCGATGATTTGGCTTTGACGGTGGACTACTTCGCGGTGTCGCGCCGGGTTTTGAGTTTTGGCGAAGGCCGAAGCTGGCGGCTGATCGAAAAATTGGCGGTGGACCTCGCCGCCGCGGTGTTGCGGGAGTTCCAGCCGGACTCGGTGGCGGTCGAGGTGAAAAAATTCATCCTCCCGGAAGCCCGCTGGGTGGCGGTCCGGGTGGAAAGGCGGCGGGAACAACCGCCGCCGGTTTCGACCGGGCTTGACTAATCGGCGTTCAACCAAACGGTCACTTCCAAGTCTTGGCCGTGGGGGACTTTAACGCCTTCCGCGTGGGGCCACTCTGGCGGTTGCGACCAGGTGGCCGTCGAAAGGTCGCTCGACACTTTCCGGCCATCCGGCATTTCCAATTCAATCCAGAACCGGCGGACGCTAAAGCAATCCTTGTTGGGGTTGGACAAGGCAAAACGGTTGCGACGGTCGAGCGACCGGATGGAGGCTGCGGTCAGCGGCAGGCGAACACTCGCCGAGAATTGGCCCGCCATTTCGTTGCCATGCGCCGGCGGCATTTCGCCCAAGGCATGGCCGTTCAGCGACCCAAACGACTTATAAGCGCCGCCGCCTTCCAGCCCCTTGCCTTCAAAATGCAGCCAGCCCGCCTTGGCTTGGCGCAAAGCGGCCAAAGGCAAGCCGGTCAAGGGATAAGGCCCGGCTTCGCGCCGGTGTGGTTCCACGTTGGATTCGAGGCGGGAAATAAGCTCCGCTTCCCGGCTTTCGATTCGCATCCCCGCCCAGCCGGCCCAGTCACCTGATGAATTGTTTTTGGGGCCCACGTCGGCCACCAGCTTGAGGCGGATTTTTTTCCCGGCCCAAGCGGTCAGGTCGGCTTCGATGGGAAACCAGGCGTGATTGGTCACGTTGCGGCTGGCGGCGAGCGTCGCCCGGCCGGTTTCATCCATCACCAGGACTTGAAATAGAATGCCGTCGCCTGGGTCGCTGCCGTCGGCCTTGCCGACCCAGGCCCGGAACGCGGCGGACGGTTGCTCCGGCAGGGAGATCGGCTGGTAGAGCGCGAAGGCCAGCCCGACGCCCTTTTGATAGGGCGGATGCATGAAGATTCCATCCCGGTTGATTTCGCCGCAACTGACCGTCCGCTTGGCAACCTGGGCGCCGCTGTCGCCCAGATGGGATTGCTCGGGTCCGCTTCGCATTTGCATCCCGGCTTCCCAAACTGGCAGTTCAATTAATTTGACGTTTTGTTTCTCGGTCAACAAAGCCGTTTCCAAGCGCTCCCGGTATTCGCCGCTCGACAGTTCGACAGCCAGCACCTCGGCCTTTTCCGTGGATGGCGGCGGCAGGCTAAAGCCAACCCGGCTTGGTTTTTCCGGGGAGACGACAAGGCGTTTTATCTGCGCTCCCAGTTGCGCAATGAATTCCTTTTCATAAGGCCAATGGCTGATGATTTCCATGCTCAGCACGTTTTTCTCCAGCGTCAGTTTTGTCTCCATCGCTTTGGCGACGGTGAAGTCAATCCAAGCGCCTTCAAATTCGCGCCAAATTCGCTCTCCCGGTTTGGCCTCGGCGGGGATGCGCAGCGAATGCGTTTGTTTGCCGCGCACGCGCACTTCCTCGCCGGGCACAACTTGGTCCCGCTCGCAGGCCAGGAGGGTGGGCGGGGACTGCCGTTGGCCTTCCAGGTGGTAGCTGAAAGCCTCCTTGACCGGTTGCACATAAGTCAGGCCACGAGCCGTTCGCCACGTGGCCGGCCCCAATTCCTTTCCGGATTTGTCCAGCGCGATGGCGGCCGTGACAGTGATGGCAAAGCCGCATTCGGTGTTTTGATAAGGGATCACTTCGAAGGTGTTGTTGGTCAAGATTCGGCAAATGCCAATGCCCTGGCTGGCGGCGAGCGGGAAGCGGGAGAATTGACCGCGGCCATCGGCGTAGAGATAAGCGGGAGTGGCGGCGTAATCGCAGCGATGGTTCCGGGCCTCGCCGGAAAACACCTCGATGGCGCCATCCTCAGTCCATCCGCAATAGCCATTAGGCGGCAGGTTCACTTTGCGCCCGTAAACCTCGGTGACCAGCCGATTGGTGCGGTGGCCGTTGACGACCGTGATGGTGCCGTCGGTGTAGCGGGTCGCCACCTGCGACAGCCGGTAGGCGCCGCTGGCCACCGCCGCGCTGGAATCGAGGAGTTTCCCGTCAGCGTCGGCATAGCGGATTTCCGCGACGGACGCCAGGCAGTAGCGGCTGTGGAGTTGTTGAAGCATATAATAGCTGCGCAGGGCGTTGCCCATGCCGCCTTCCATCACCAGAAATCCGGGATGCCCGAACGCCACGGTGGCGGCCAGGAAACGGTCCAGCCAGGCATCGCGCTCGGCGGGCGTGCCTTTGGGCTGCGGGACATTGGCGTAAAACATCTCGGGATTGCCCATGCCAAAATTGCAGCCCAAGTCGTGCATCTTCCCCAGGTCGAAATCCACCAGCCAGGGATTTTCCGCCGGCCGATAGCTTTGGTCCTGCCCGTAATTGCCATCGGTGAGCCCGGTGTAAAAGCTGTGATAATTGCCCTCGGAATAAACCGGCCCGCCCCAAGCGAGCTTCTGCAACAGCATGATCTCCCCATAGGCATAGAACACTGCCGCAAAAGTTCCCGCGCCGGGGACTCGCGCATCGTAGTCCACCCGGTGCCAGGGAGCGACGGCGGTGTGAACGTCGCAATAGGCCGTGCTGAAACGGAATTTCTTCTCGATGATCGGGGCGAGGCGCGCGCAAAACTCGACTGCGCGGGCCGGCTTGGGGGCGTAGCACCGCATCCAGGCGCGCTGCAGTTGGTTGTCCGAGGTGCGGCTGATCAGATCGAAGCTCCAATACTCGTTGACCGGCGCGAAATCCGTGAAGTTGTTGTAGGGGCCATAAACAAAGCCGAGTTGGTCCTGCATGAGCCGGGCGTAATCGTATTGGCCCTGGTCGCCGCCTTTGCCGGGCGCGGGCCGCGTCCGGAAGGTAAAGCTTTCGCCGCCGTCGCGCCAGCCGGTCTCGTGGTCGGTGACCACCACCTGGGTCATGCCGTGCCGGTGAACATTCCGCCAGTATTCCGCGTCCTTGTCGCGCTTGGAGGCCCCGTGGGCGCGCCAGACCCGTGTGCCGGTGATTTGCTTGTAGGGGGAGACCGGGTTGGGAATGTTCGGCAGCACCTCCTCGAAGCGCGGCGAGACGGTCAGGAAGAAGCGCTCGAAACAATCGTTGCGGCGGCCATCGGTCTTGGGCAGGTAACGCGTGCCGCCGTTATAGGTCACGCTTTTTTCCTCGATCCGGTTTTGGGCCCACAGGATCGAGCCGTTGGAGCGATACCAATCCACATGGCCAGCCAGGAACAGCGGTTCGCCTTCCGGCCCGGTGGAAACGGCGATGGCCGGCCGCCCGCTTTGCGCCGGGTAATAGGGCAGGGTGACCAGGCGCGGCGATCTCAGGCCGACGGCCTTGCCAAAGCGGACTTCGCCCACCTGGCCGCCCAAACAAACCACATCCACCACCAGCGACTTGCTCCAGAGCCGGAAGGTGTAGGCGACTTCAGCGGTGACACCCTCGGCGGACAGGCGCCAGCGCGCCTCTACGGTCTCGCCTTTTTTTTGTGCCCCCAACAATTCCGCTTTGGCAGGCAGCATTGGTCCTTTGGCGGTTTGCACATAGACTCCCCCGCCGGCGCAAGGGGTGATTGGCGGATGGCTCGCCGATGGCGCTCGCTGCCAGCGCGCGGTCAGGTCGTCCCAGGCGCCAGTGCGCGGGGCATAGTGGTATTGCAAGACCTGGCCGCGGCTCTGGCCGTTGGCGCCCGGCTCGGCATACGTGAACACGAACTCACTGCCTTCCTGCGCCAAGCGGGTGCTGAAATTAGTGGTCAGGTTGTCCGGCAGGATGGTGGTTTCGCGGGTGGGGAAGGGGAGTCGGCCCGGTCCCGTGTTGGCGCCGCTCGATTGGCCGGGAAACATGACGACGCCCCGCTCCGGCCGCGGCTCGAACTTTAGCGGCGGGAATTGCTCGGTGAACGCCGCCAGGTTGTCGAAGTAGATCGTTCGATCCTCCTTGTTTTTGGCGTTCCCAATCATCAGCCCCTTGAACCTGGCGCCGCCGCGCGCTTTCTCGATTTGCTCGGGGGGCAACCGGCGATGGACCAGATGCCATTCCTTCCAGTTAACATTGTCGAGGTGGACGGTGAATTCCTTGCCGGCCCGGTCTTCGAAGACCGCGTTGAGGCTGACAGGCGGGGTATTGGGGTCGGGCGAGTAACCCCAGTTGTTGCCGTAGCCCCAGAGCGTCACGGCGTCGAAGGCGCTGGCGATGGGGATCGGTTGCGGCGGCAGCAGCGTAATTTGCGGGCGCGATCCGGCGGCCCGGTAAGTCAGCTTGCCGACATATTGTCCCCAGATTTGCTGCTCGCGGGTGCGAACGAAAGTGGCGGTCGCATCCCGGCATTCCACCCGCCAGCCGGTCAGGTCCTCGAAGTTCACCAGCGGCGGATGTCCGTCTTCCAGCCGGTTGGCCCAATCCAGCTCGTAAGGCCGGCGGCCCACTGGTTCATCGGCGGCCGACAAGGCCAAAGCCAGGCCGCCGCCAAGGCAGAACATCCACCCAAGGCGTTCAAGCATAAACATGAAAGAGATTTAGCCAGCATACCGGTCAAGACCATTCTTTTTTTGACGGTGGGATGAGCCGTGGAGAAATTGGCGGGATCGGGAGCGGGCGGCGAACTCCGCGAGGTCTTGGAGTGCGGTAGTCCTCTACCGCTTTGGCCATCGCCGTGTGGCCGAGGGTCAAGGGATGGAAATCAGGTAGAAGCGCTGCGGCCAGTTGGGCGCGCTTGTGTCCTCGTAGCGTTCCGCGCCCGCGCCAAAGACGCCGGTGCGCAAAAGCTCCCAGGTTCCCGGAGCGCCGCCGAGGTTCGCGGCCGCTTTCAGCGTGTAGCCCTGCCCCACCGGCCCGCTGAAAGACAACCGGAACACCCCGTCGGCCCGGCGTGCGGCGGTCCCGATCCGCAACGCCGGCTGGCCATAGGCAAACGTCGCGCTGACGGTGGCGCTCGCATCCGTCTTCAAGCGCACCCAATGCGCGGAGTAGCCTTCCGGGAAAATGTGCCGGAGCGTTTCGCCGGGCTGCACCGTGAAACGGGCATACTCGGCCCAGGTGTTGTCCGCGGCGAAATCCACTTCCACAATGAAAGTCACCGGCTGCGAATGTCCATGCGATAATTCCAGCGCTTTGTCTTCATAGCCCCACATCAGGTAGGGATCGCTGGCCACTCCGGCGCTGACCGCCGTGTTTTTCCACGGCCCACCCACCCCGCACGGCGCGCCCAAGCGCCACAGATCATCGACGTTGCCGAACCACAACGCCGCCCGGCTATCCGCGGCCCGGATGACTTGCGAGTTGGTTACGGTCTCATTGCTAACGCCGGCCAGCACCAGCATCCCGCGCCACGAGGCGAAATCGCTGATGCACTTGTTGTGCGAGGCCACCGGCCGCACCCGCCGGAACCCGCCCGAGCCGGCTTTGGGCAGCTCATAAAACGTGCCGTGCGCTTGGAATAGGTCCCGCTCGGTGACGACCTCGCGAATGCCTCTTGGCCAGCCGGAAGCAAACGCGGTGTCGTAGGCCGGATGGGTTTTGGGCAGGCGAAACCGGTTGCCGCCCTCGATCACCAAAACCGACGCGGCGTCCACCGTGAAATCGGCGGTCGCCAGGCCATAATTCGTGCGCAACGCATCCTCGGCGGCGGCATTAGTCCGGCGGTTTAATTGCAAAGCGCCGCCGATCTCATAATAAGCGGCTTCCGGCGCCCCGCCATTCGCGCCGTGGAGGTTGGCGGCAAACTGCAAAAAGCGCGCATCGCCTTCGCGCGGGCGGATAATGCCATCGCTGGCCAGGTTCGTGCGGCCAATCTCCGCCAGGCCCTCGAACAACGCTGGCAGCGGGGCAATCGGCGGATTGGCCAGATGGAAAAAGGCGGTCACCTGGCTGGCAGCGGTATCCGGCACCAGCCGCACCCAAGTCGCGTCCAGATTGGCCGGCAGCGTGATCCAGCGATACCCGCTGGCTGGCAAAATTAGATTGGTCCAGGTCGTCCAGGAGCCGCTGCCATCCAAATCCAATTGCAGCGCCAAGCTCAGGCTGGCAGCGCCGCCTTGCTTGAGGTGCAGGACGCGCTTTTGGAAACCGCGCACCAAGAACGGCTCGCTGGGAGTGCCGGCGGTCACGCTATCTTCTTTCCAAGGCCCGCCGAAACCGGCAGGCGGTCCCCACTCCTCCAAGTCCTTCAACTGGCCGAACCACGGCGCCGAATGGGATTGGCCGGCCCAGCGGTTGCCGCCCGTGGTCGAGGCATCGTCCCGGCCCATCACCAGTTGCCCGTTCCACCAGCAATAATCCACCGGCATTTTCAGGTAAGTGCAAATTGGCTCCAGCCCGCCGGCGTTGGCGCGGCTGAAAGACTTCGGAAACCGGTAAAACATCCCGTGCATGTGCATCAGCAGCAGGTCGTCCTTGATTTCGCGAATGCGGGGCCATTCCGTGTACCAGCCCTGGAAGGAATCGTGCGTGTAACTGCCTTTGGGCAGCCGGTAGGTGTGCCAGGTTCCTTGATCCAGGAGCCGGAGGATTACCGAACGCTTGTCCCAGCCGGTCGCCCAGACCGGGTCATTCGCGTTGGTGTTGCCATAGATGCCGCCTGGGCCGGTTACTTCCGTGAAATTTTTTCGCTCCAGCGTCACCCAATCATTGGTGAAATCAGTGCCGGAAATTTCGGCCAGCCAGCCAGCCGGATTGTTGAAACCGGAAAAATTGCTGCCGATGCTCCAGCCGGCTTCGCCGTTGTTCGCGTAAATCAAGCGCCCCTGTCCGGAATACAGCCCCTTGCCATGATTGCCCGGCATCAGCAGACCGGCGCCGCTGGTCTGGGTTTGGGCGTCCGGCTTGAGCACGGTGACGGCCAGCGTATTGACGTCCACCGCGTAAAAACCTTCCTCCATGGTCGCGATATAAATTTGGTTGGCCGGATCACTCAAGTGTCGGGCGCTGCCCGTCAGCCGGCCCGGCATCGCGGAGCGCGACACCACCCGCACCCCGCCCGTCGCATTGATGAAATACGGCCCGATATTGAGCTGCTGCGATTCCCGGTGAATCATCCGGTTGGCATGGGTTCCCCCCACGCTCTGAGGGTGAGCGGTCAGGACCAGGTTGGAATCCACCATCCACAGTTTGTCGCCGCTCGCGCCGGGCGCGTGCGGCGGGTAAGTGAGGAACCAGAGCTTGTCCGCCCAGGGAACCACCGCGCCCATGCCGATCTCTCCGTCGCCGCTGAACACCGCCAAATGCGGATAGGTGCCCCGAATGTTCACCACGGCATTGGTATCAATCACCGGTGCGGCGGTCACCCCCGCGGTGATCTCGTCCACGTCAAATCCCGGGCTGCTGCCGAATTCGGTGGTGAAGCGGAACAGCCGCGCCAGGGTCGTCTGCGGATTGCCCGATTGATAAATCGCCAGGTTGCTCGCGCTGCTGGTGAAGTTGGTCGCGCCGGCGTCCGACAAGGCCAGGTTGTAATGCGCGCCCGGCGCGCCCCAGCCCTGGCCGGTGATGCGCAGCCGGTGCCACTGTCCGGGGGTCACGCTGCCCAAACCGGGGACGGCGCGCCAGGCCGTATCATAGACCGCCCAGCCATTTTGGTAACGCAAATTCACCACGGCCGCGCTGCTGAAGGCAAGGTGCAGGTTGAATTGGCGGTCGGTGGTGGTTTGCACCCGGAAATAAAGGTCCACGTAAAAATCCGCCGCCCCTTCCGGCGCCACACCGAGAAAGCTCCCCTCCAGAATACGCCCCGTGGTTTGGCTGGCGGCCGCCAGCCGCGCGTAGCGCGCGGAATTCAGCGCCCCGCCGTCACTCTGAATCGTCACCCCGCTGGTTACCGACCAGGCCGGCGAAAAACTGCCCGACTCAAACCCGTCCTGCACGGCCACTTGCGCGCCGGCGTGCGGCGCCAAAACCCAGCCGCACAAGGCGGAGAGAAAGCCCCGCTTCCAGGCCGATCCCGCCGCCCCCATCAGTCGTTTCATGATGATCACAGCAAATTTTGTCACCGGCAAAGCGCGGGCTGTCAATCCCAACCACGCGGCGCCTTTCGCCCGGTGGCGCGGTCGGCGGCAAAAGCAACCGCTTCAGACTGGCGCCGGCGTGGCTGGATACTTGTCCAGCAAAACCGCCGCCGTTTGGCGGAGTCGTTCGATCAGCGCGCGCGGCCGCACCACCGTGGCATGGCGGCCCCAGCCAAGCACCCATTGCTCCATCTCCTCGATGCTGGAGAGGCGCAGCCGCAGCCGGGAGCAGCCATCCGGCAGCTCGGTGAATTCCTGGCTGGGATGCCAGCGGCGGCCGCGAATCAGGTCCGTCGCCCACCCGTCAAAATCCACCACCACCTCATAATCGTCCCCTCCTTTGAACACGCTAAAGCTCCCTTTGAGATAGTCATCCGGGCGGAAATGCCTCGGTCGCTTGAATTTTTCCGCCGTCAGCCGGGGCAGGGAAAGGCGGGACAAGGCAAACGTCCGCATGGCCTGGCGATCCACGTCAAACGCGAACAGATACCAATGGCTGTCAATGCAGGCCAGGTGGTAGGGATGCGCGCGCCGGTCTTGCGGCTGCCGCGCGCCGAGGTTTTTGTAGCGAAACCGGATGGCCCGCCGTTGTTGCAAGGCGGCGGTCAGCACCCGGAAATTGCGCAGGTCCGAATCTTCCGGCGCCAGCGGCCGAAAGGAAAGCAGCTCGTCAATGCCGCGCAGGGAATAGCGGGACTCCTGGTCCAATTGGCCGGATAATTTGCGGAAAGCGGTTTCCAGGGGTTTTTGGAAGGGGGTGCCATGATATTGGGAGATCGCCTGGTGCGCGACCAGCAGCGCGAAAATTTCCGCCTCGGTGATGGCGAAGGGGGGGAATTGCTCCACCGCTTGGGCGTAATAAAAACCGTTGCGCCGCGCATCGTATTCAATCGGCAGGTTTAGGCGAAACTTCATGAAGTCCAAGTCCCGTTTGATGGTGCGCTTATGCACCTCGAATTGCCGCGCCAAATGGGTGCTGTTGGGGTAGCCGCCGGTTTTCAGCCGCCGATGAATTTGCATCATCCGCTCCCAGGGCGTCCGGCAACACACCCGTGTCGGAATTTTCGGTTTCATGAAATTTTTTCGATTTTTTTAGGGGGGGTGACAACGGATGTCAACCCCCTCCACGTATAGTCTATTGGTGAACATAACCTGAAGAAGCGAAAAACCATGAAAGCGCTGGAAAAAAACTGGATGAGGGCCATCGAAACGCATTACCGGGTGCTGTGGGCTTTGCCCCCCTGTTTTACGGACCGCCTGGCGATGCCCTTGGGCGATCCCTGCTTGCGGCGGTGCGAAGGCGGAACGGCGGTCTGCATCCGCCTTTGGCCGGCGCAGGCAGAACCGACCGGACGGGAAAAGACGCCGTGGTTTTATTATGAAATCAGGGTTGCCATTAGGGGGAATGACAACCAAGTTGCCAATGGTGGCAATGGAGTGGGGTTGGCGGTTGGCTGCCCGCAGAATCGAACGCTTCGACCGGCGCTGGCCGCCAAAGTCAGGCAATGGTTGGATGGCGCGCCCCTCGGCGAAATAGGTTTTTCGCTGGTCGAGTCCAAGCGGGCGCCAGCGAAAGCGGTTGGACTGCGGGTTGAACGCCGGTATGGCTTGCCGGAACACGCCGCTTTCCCGGTGGAACTGGCGGCCCGCGATCTCGCTTCGCTGATTGAGGCGAGTTTGCCCGCCTTGGAGCGATGCAAGTCTGGCAAGCCAGCCACGCCGGGTTCTTCCCGGAGGTGCAGGGTGATCAGGGGCGCAGGGCGGCCATGACGGCCTCGCGCTCTTCCTGCAGCAAGCCCGGGGTAATCAGGGATTTTTGCAGGAAAGGCCGGGCGGCGGCGGACTGTCCGGCGGCGTGGAGGATCAGGCCGTAGCAGGCCAAGTCGCCGGCGCCCATTTGTTCCGGACGCTTGATGCGCGCCGCCAATTCCAACGCCTGCTCGTGGTTGCCCAACCGCGATTCGGCAAACGCCAGCGTCAGCCCAAAGTGGTCCGATTCGGGCGCGCGCCGGAAGTTTTCGCGCGCCAGGGCGGCGGCATTGGTGAGGTCGCGCCCGAGCAGCAGGCTCAAGAAAGCGAAGTTATTGACGATGAAGGGCTCGCTGGGATTGAGCGCGTGCATGGCTTCGGCCACCTTCAGCAGGTCGCGGCCGCGACCCTGGGCGTAATACAGACGGAACAGCTCGCCCAGAGCGGCGAGCCGCCCGCCGCTGCTGCGGGCCTGTTTCCACCACAGGTATTCGGCGTCGGTCAGCCAGCCCCAGCGATAGGCGGTGCGCGCCAGCAGGGCCAGTTTGTAGGGTTCGTCGCCGGCCTCGGCCTCGGTGCGGCGCCACATGCGGTTGGCCGGTCCGGTCTCCTCTTTGGCGCGCAGGGCGCGTGTGCGATGGAGGTGCTGAAGGAACTCCAGGCCGAACCATTCGGCGCCGCGGTCCTCGCCGGTCAGCGCCAGCAAGTCGTCCCAACGCTTCAGGGCGCCTAAACAGTCGGCCATGGCCGCCACGATGGGTTGGTTTTTACGGGTTGCGGGATCGAGAGATTGCAGGAAATCCAGCGCTGCGGCTGCCTGGCCGGACGTGGTCAGCCACGTGGCCAGCAGGGCCGCCTGGCCGGGCTCCGACCGCGCCTGTTGCATAACTTTTTTCAATTCCGCCGGGTAATCATTGGGCCGTCGTTGCCGGAGCCACTCGATCCAGAGCAGGCGCTCCTCGACCGTGGCGCCGGGTTCGGCGGCCAATTGGGGGAGGTAACGTTCGAGCCGTTCTTCGGCGCTGGTTTTGCGGGCCTCGGCGACAAGGGCTTTCAAGGCCAGCAGTCGGAAGGAGGGCAGCGCGAGCAGCGCCTCCATCTCGCGGCGTCCTTGGGCCACCGCGTTGGGATGGGCAAGATGCAGATTGAGGCTGGCCAGGTTGAAACGGGCCGACCAGAGGTTGGTATCCAAGCGGGCCGCCTGCCGGAAACATTCCTCGGCGAGGGTTACCTGGCGGCAGGCCAGCGCCAGGGTGCCGGCCATCTCCTGGTAGCGGGCCGTTTGCCGCCAAGCCGGCGCCAGCTTGGCCAAGGCGTCTTCCGCCGCCGCCAGCTCACCCACTTTCATGGCGGTGAGGGCCAGGTTAAAAAGGTGCTCGGGGTTGTCCGGCTCCAATTGCGCCATGCGGCGGTGCCAGCCCAGGGCCGCCTGCGGGTAAACGCGGTCGGAAATGCGGGTCATCAGCCGGGCCGCAGCCACGTTGTCCGGGACGAGGCGGAGCACCTCGCGGGCGGCGATGGTGGCTTCGCGCCAGCGGTTTTCCGCGTAATGTTTTTCAGCCTGGGCGCACAGGCGTTCGATTTGCCAGGAGCGATAATAACGCCAACCCTGCCAGCCGGCGAGGACCGCCAGGACCAGCGCCAGCAGGCCCAAGCCCAGGAAACGCCAGCTCACCCCAAGCATTTCGCTCACCGAGGGGAACGCGGGTTTTGGGGCGGGCAAATCGCTCACAGGCTCCTCATTTCCACCAGAAATTGAGCGTTTGGATGGTGCGGTGGTCCACCCGCCGCAGGATCGAATAATAGGTGCGCCGGCGATTGTCCAAGGTGACGCTGACCTCGACCTCGAAGGTGGTGCTTTGGATGGAAAAATAGCGGTTGAGCTGGGGCACCAGCTCGCGCGGCACACCCGGCACGCCGGCGAGCTGGCTGACCGAGCGAAAAGGCAGGTCGTCCTCGGTTTTTTCCGCGCCATCGGGCCCGGCGCGGAATTTGATAATCTCGCTGGCGATGTTTTCGTCTATCTCGGGAAACATCTGCAAGACGGTGGCGGAGGCGGTGTTGATGTTGACGAAACGGCTGGAAAAGCAGGTGAACAACTCCTTCAGGCCGACGGCGTAAAGCGGCGTTTCTTCGCGCGCGCGCAGGCCGAAGCGTTGGGATTGGCGGGTGACCGTGCGCGGGCCCGAGTAACTGGGGCCAAAGAACATTTCCGGGGTGACACCTTGCACCAGCAGCAGTTCATGGATGTCATCGAAAGGCCCATTCTTGGCCACGTAGGGTGGACGCATGCCCTGGTAATAGTCGCTCTCCGCCCCGCCGGGGTGGGTCGCGTCGTCCGGGTCCCGCCAATCCAGGATGGAGCCGACGACGGTTTGGGCCTCGGCGGGGTCCACTCCCACCAGCAAAAGGGCCTGGTTCAGGATGACCTCGTCCGCCGAATTGATGTTGAACTTGCGCTCGCAGTCGGTGATTTTGACGGAGACGATGCCGTGGCCGATCCGGTTGTTTTCCAGGGTGACATCGGCGAGGATGCTGTTGGAATTGCCGGGGCCGCCCGCCCATTTCTGGTTGAGCGAATCGTAAGGCTCGTTGGGGATGGAGCGCTGCTGGCCAAGCACGTATTTGGCCAGCTCGACGCCGGAACGGCCCAGCCAATCCATTTCCGAGTCGAAGCCGGCGTTGCGGGCCAGCTTGGTTTCCACCTTCATGTGATAGGCAAAATTGGCCACCAGGATGCTGAACACGGTGATGACCACCATGACGATGATCAGGGCGATGCCCCGGCGGGAACCGCGGCCTCGCGCCATCCTGATTGAGCGCCGGATATTCATTGCGGCGGCGGTGGGATTTGGAGCATATCCGGGGGAACGGCCGGGTTGTTGGTGGGCGGGCGCAGGGCGTCGCGGGGATTTAAAGGCGCCCCCGGCATTTGGTATTCACGGGGAACGACAATGCTGGGCGGGGCGATCACCCGGGTGATGATTTCGCGCTCGTTGACGCGGACATGCTCGGGGTTGCCCATGCCGATGGCCACCTTTACCAAGGGCGGAAAAATGTTCGTGCGGGACCATTCATCCACCCAATCCTTTTTGACCGGGTCCCAGAATTCCATTTTGAACAGGTCCACGTCGCGGCCGAGGACAATTTTGTAGGGCTCGCTGTCCGGCCCCATGTTGGGTGGGGTGAGCAGGGGCCACTGGCGCAACACCAATTGATTGCGCGAAAAGGCGCCCGGCTCGACCTCGAAGGAGATGCGTCGCAGGCTTTGCTCGCCGAAGAGGCCGCTGCCGGGAAAGGTCTCGGGCAAGTGCGCCACCATGTCGAGGCTGGCAAATTCCCCCTTGGTGTCGGCGACGAACCAATAGCGGTTGGGGCTGCCGGCGTAGATTTGGGCGGTGGTGAGGGCGTCTTCGAGGGCTTTGACCGCGACTCGACAGCGTTGGACGGAGGCGGCCGCCTCCAGCCCCACCTTGCTGCCGCCCATAATGGCCGACCAACTGGTGTAGAGCGACGCCAGCACCATCGAGAAAATGGCCAGCGCCAGCATGACTTCCACCAGCGTGAAAGCCAGTTCGCCGGCTGGCCGCCCGGCGCGGCGGGCAATAACACGGCGGGTTTTCATTCGTCGCTCCCCCAGCCGGCCGCCGGCCCGCCGCCCCCAAAGACCGGACGGCTGACATCGGATTTCGGCGAGTCGGGCTTATACATCCAGACGCTCAGCGCGTCGAAAAGCTCCGGTCCCCGCGGACCATCCTTGAAGACGAAAAAGTCCACCTGAAACAGGCCGTTGGAGGAAATTTGGTATTCCTCCCGTTCCCAGGAAAACCCGGGATACATCCGCCCGAAATCCCCCCGGTCCGATTTGCCGTCGTGCAGGATGTTGGTCAGGGAACGTTCGGCGGCCAGCATGCCGGCGTCCGGGCCGCTGATTTGCAGGCCGCGCGCGGCGCCGAGGCCGCGGGACATCACGCCCAGGATGGAGATGAGCGCGACAAAGAAAATGCCGACGGCAATCATGACCTCCAGCAAGGTAAAAGCCAGCCGTTGGCGGCGGCGTTGGTCGGGCGCGGAACTGGCGGGCGGGATTTTCATGCGGGGGCTGTCAATAGTCGTCGAACTTGTTGGGATCGCTCTCGACATCGGCCAGGCCGGTCACCACCTCCAGCGAAATTTTGCGCCACTCGTTGCGGTCGGACTTGATGACAATGGTGAATTCATCGCAGGTGCCGTTGGGGAAAAAGCGCACCGGCGCGGTGTCGCCCGGCTCGAGCTCGACAAAATTCACCCCGACCACTTCGATGTGAAAGCGTTCGGGGATGACCACCGGCTCGGGGCGGCCGGGGGCGGAGAGGCTCCGGGCCGCCAGGTTGATGGTGAGGGTTTGCGGCTGACCGGAAAGGATGGCCTGCGCGCGGGTGGCGTGGCAGGCCTCGACGATGCCGGTCAACACGTGGCGCAGCGAATCTTTCTCGGCCATGCGAAACATGGAGGGGATGCCGACGGCGAGCACCAGGCCCATGATCGCCACCACGATCATTACCTCAATGAGCGTGAATCCCCGAGTTGGGCCGGCGGGACCGCCCGGCCTGGCCGGTCCGTTGCATCCAAGCGGGAACGAGCGGCTCATGGGCTACCTCCCCAGGCTGCTGGTGATGGCAAACATGGCGGACAGGATGCTGAACAGCAGGAAGCCCACGCCCACCGCCATCACGATGATCATGACCGGCTCGACCAGGTTGGTCATTACACGCAGCGAAAGCACCAGCTCGTTTTCGTAAGTGTCCGCCAGGTTGCGCAGCGCCCCGGGCACGTCGCCGGTGTCTTCGCCGATTTTGATGAGGTCAATCATCAGTTGCGGGAACACTTTGCTGCGCGCCATGGGCTGGGCGATGGTTTTGCCGTCCGTCACCGCCTCGCGCGTCCGGGCGATGGCCTCCTTTAACACCGAATTGGGGATTACCTGCTCGGTAATCTTCAGCGCCGTCAGCACCGGCACGCCGTTTTGCAGCAGCGTCGCCAGCGTGCGCGAGAACTGGGCGTAGAGGTTCAGGCGGATGACCTTGCCCAGGACCGGCAGGCGCAGTTTCCAGTTATCCAGCGATTGCCGGCCGGCGGCGGAGGATTTGAAACGCATGAACAGCACGGCCAGCGCGGAGGCGACCAGGCCCGCCAGCACCCAGAAGGTGGGGCTGATCATCAGGTCGCCCACATCCATCAGCATCTGCGTCGCCGCCGGCAGCGGGACCTTGATGCCGACAAAGATTTCCTTGAACTTGGGCAGCATGTAGGTCATGAAAAAAATGATGATGCCAATGCCCACCACCGTCACCACCGCGGGATAAATCAGCGCCGAAACGAACTTGGCCTGGACTTCGGCAAACCGGTTGAAATGATCCGCCAGGCGCCGCAACACATCCACCAGCGCGCCGCTTTGCTCCCCCGCCCGCACCATGTTCACATACATGTCCGAAAAGATCACCGGCTGTTTGGCCATGGCGTCGGACAAGCTGCGCCCCTCGATGACATCCTGGCGCAACTGCTTGCTGACCTCGGAGGGGATGCCCTTGGACTCCAGGTGGGTCATGCTGTTCAGCGCCACCGCCAGAGGCATTCCCGAATTCAACAGGTTGGCCAATTGCTGGGTGAACGTGGCGACCTCCTGAAGCTTCGGACGGCGCTGGCGGGAGAGGAATTCCTGCATGGCGGGCGGCAGCACCGCTGTCCATCCGCGCGCCGCGGCGTTTTTCTTGCCGGGCGCCCGGCCGGCCGGCACGCCGCCCTTGGGCGCGTCCACCATGACCGGCAGCAACCCCAATCGCTCGATTTGGGCCAGGGCGGCCGACCGGTCCGGCACGTCCAGGACTCCGGTCACCACTTCTCCCGAGCGTCGCCGGGCCTTATACGCAAATTGGGGCATACTTCTCGCCGTTTTCGCTACCGCGTATTAACCCGCCAAAGCCGGAAAGTTGCAAGGAAATCAGGGCTTCCTTGCGGCGGCTCCCGCAGGCAAGGCGGTTCATGGATGGCCGCCGGTTGCGCGCGGGCGCCTTGCTCAGCCTCCGGCTTTGACCTCGGCAATCAGTTTCTCCAAACGCCGGCCATACTCGACAAAGCTTTGATAGGCCGCCTCGGCGGGGGCCTGGCTGCTGGCGTCGTGGAACACCACCGCCAAGTGGGGCTCGATGGAAATCCCGGCCTGGTACCCGCGGGCGAAGGCGTCCCGCAGGATGTCCCGCACCCGGCCTTCGCCCTCGCCCGGCCAATTGTAATCGGCGTCGTTTTTGGCCGGCTGCCAGGTGGCGTCTTTGATGTGGATATGGACCACGTGGTCGCGGAGGTGGGTCCAGAATTCCCAGGCGTCCTGGCGCGGCCACGGCTTGGGTTTGGCGCGGTCGGGATTGAAGACCGGGTTGGCGGTGTCGAACACCCATTTCAAACCCGGCACCCGGTCCAGCAGTTCCAGCGCGTGCCGCCAGCTCATGCCGCCGTAGTTCATGCAGTTTTCATGCACCGGCTGCAGGCCGTTGTCCAGGAACATGCGCGTGACTTCCCGCACCCGCTCGAAAACCACCGGGGGAATGGTTTCTTCCTGGTCGCCCGGCTTGAAGCTCATAATGCGGACATATTTGGTTTGGAGTCGCCGCATGCGCGGGATAGCGCGCCGGACTTCGCCCAAGGTGACTTCGAAGGGGGTTTCAACGGTCTTGGCCCAGTTCATGATGGCGGAACCGAAGCAATAGACCCCAATCCCCTCCCGCGCCAGCCGGTCCGCCACCGCGTCGAACGCCGCTTCCGGGATTTCGTGCAGGTTGCCCTTGGGGAATCCCGGCGCCTCGACCATCCGCATTTCCAGGTGTTTCCAGCCCAATTCCTTGGTGGCGCGAATTTGCGCTTCCAAGCCCGCGCCCGCCTCGTCGCCTATGCCCATTAAAATCATAATTTTGCTCTCCGTAGTTTTTCCGCGTTCATCTTGCCGTTTTCCTCCCGGCGGCGCAACCTTTCATTGACTTGTCGCGCGTCCGCTTGCATATTGCCGGCATGAATTTTGACATCTCCCATTTGTTGGAGAATTGGGAATATCAAACCGGCCAGGTCGCCGTCCGCAAATTCAAGGGCAAAGATGGCGCGGAGAAAATCCAGTTGCGAGTGGACTTGGGCCTTTTGCAAATGAACGCCGAGGGCCGCCCGGACGGCAAGCGCCCGTATGGCCACCCTTCGCTGTTGGAGTATTACCAGGCCAGGCTGGCGAAGCATCGCCGGAAGCATGGCAATGACGATTCCTTTGTCTTGTCCGACGAGGATTGCGCCAAGTTGCAGCAGGAGGCTCTGCAATACCATCACCGCTACATCTGCCTGCTGCAATTGGAAGACTACCCCGCCGTAGTCGCCGATACCGAGCGCAATTTGGCCGTGATGGACTTTGTGGAGGAGTTTGCGGAATCCGATGCGGCCAGTTGGCTGTTGCAGCAAATTCGCCCGCAACTGCTGATGATGCGCGCCCGCGCCTACGCCAGCATGGCCTTGGAGGCCGGCGATTTTGCCGCCGCCATCAGCATTCTTGAGGAGGAAATCGCCCAAATCCGCTCCTTTTTCCACGAAATGGAGCGCCCTGACCTGGCTGAGCAGAGCGGTGAAGTGGTTTCCCTGGAAAATTGGCTCGAGGACATCCGGCAAAACCGCCCCCTCTCCCGCCGCGAGCAACTCGAACAAGCCCTGGCCGAGGCCTTGCGTACCGAGAATTACGAAAAAGCCGCCCAAGTCCGCGACGCCTTGCGAAAATTGGAGAAATGAGCCTGGGCGCGGGTTTGCCCGGCGCCGCCGACTCTCCCTCCTACGTCCTCAAGCGCCGGGCAAGCTCGGGCAGAGTGTCAAAACGGTCGAGGCGGACGCCGACGGCGCCGCCGCCGGAGTGGATTTCCACGAATTCCGGGTCGGGCGCCAGCCCGAAGCGGCGATAGAAGGCCCGGCGTAAGAATTCCTTCACTGGCTCGACGGGGGTCTGGCGCGTGTCCACGTGGACTTGGAAGTAATCGCCCTGGCCGGCGGCGTTGACGCGCACAGCGACGGCATCGGGGCCAAAGGCGCGTTTGAGCATCGCCTCGGCCAAGTCAATCAGGGCCAGGCCGCGGAAGAAATTGCCGCCGGGCAGGCGGGCAAGGTCGGGGGGACGATCAGGATCGAGGTCGGCGTCGGCCAGTCCGCGCTGATAATCGAAAGGAGTGGCGCCGAAGCGTTCGAGCCATTGGTCGAGCAGATCAGGCCCGGACCACGGTTTCTCCCAAGCCAGCGCCGCTTCCATTTCGGCGCGGTTGGGCAAGCGCGCGGGATCAAGGTCCACGCAGCGGTCGCCGCGCTGGCTCCAGGAGACCCATTCGATCCATTGGTCCGGGTGATGGATCAGGCGGAAGTTACGGATGACCTCGGCAAAGAGGTAGGCCAGCATGGCGCGCAGGGGGACGCCGGTTTCTTCGACGATTTGACCGTCGGGCGTGGTGCGGCGCAGGAGCGGCTCGTGCCAGCCGGCAAACAGTGCGGCGAGGGTCACATCGGCTTTCTGGCTGGCGGCGGAGGCGTCAAGGCGCTGGGTTTCGGAAAGTTGCGCGATCAACCAGGCGCGGCTGGCTTCGAGTCGTTCGCGCAGTTCATCCTGCCGGAGCAAAAGCGGGAGGGCGCGGAGCTGGCGGCAAATCCAGGCGCGTTGATTGGCGCTCAACTCACCGTCGCCCAGCAGGTCCGCCTCCAGCGGTTGGAAATAATCGAGGTCGAGCGGCAGGCGGGCCAACAGCGCGGCAATTTCGGCGGCTTTGCCGGTCATTTTGCGGGTCTCGCTGGTGGTCAGGCGTCCGGGGCCGGAGCCGGCCGCGTAAGCGCCCCAGGACCAGCGCCAGGCGGTGCGGTCGCGCTCGACAGTGTAGGGGAAGATCACTTGGAAGCGCGGCGCGACCGCGAAATCACCCAGGAGCCGGTAGTTGTCGCGCGGGTTCGAGGAGATGAGCGAGCCGCGGCCCGCGCGGCCTTTTTGCTCCGTGGCCTGGTCGAGCGAGCCGGCGCGCACGCCCGTGCCGTATTCCGCCTGGCAGGCGAGATGCACGAGCAGGTCGGGCGGGATTTGCAGGTCGAACAAGGCGTTGATGGCGTTCTTGGTGGCGACGGTGACCGCGGAGGAGCTGGAGAAACCGCCTTGCGGGATGTTGCCGGTGGAAGCCAGTCTCAATCCGCGAAAGGCGTCGCGGCCGAGAAAGGCTTGGACGCGCGCGCCGAGTTGTCCCTTGCGCAAGGTGCGCAAGGAGGCGATGGCGTTGCCGACGAGCGAAAAGGGGCGGCGCATGTTGTTGCTCACCCACTGCGAGGGCGGCGGCAGCGGCAGGCCCGCCTCGCGCCGCCTCGCCAGCTCCGCGTCGCTGAAATAGCCGAGCGACAGCAGCAGATGCTCGGCCATGCGGGTGCCGAACTCCTCGTAGGCGTGCCAGTCGGCCACCTCCTCGCCCGGATACATCATCTGCTGGCCGGCGGAAATAACGTTGACGCTTTCCCGGTATTTGGGATTGGAGGGGTAGAGGTGCAGGTTGCCGTCCTCGGCGGACTGGGCGAGGATGACGATTTGCTCGTCGCCCTCGGCGCGGCCCGCGCCGGTGGGCATCTGCCAGGCCGGCCCAAAAAAACGGCCCATGTCCGGGTGCATGAAAGCGATGCGCAGGCGCCCGCCGGAAATTCCCAAGGCCACCGGCTGCTCGGCGCGGAAGCCGAGCTTTTCGCGCTCGACGGTCGCGGCGAGTTCCTCTATCTGGCGGGCGATGGAAGCGGTCTGCGCCGCCGGGCGATCCGCGGCGATGGCGCGCGCCGCCGCGGCCACGGAAGATTCAGGGGCCAATTTCCGAACGGCGGCGGCGAGCTTGCCTTCCAATAGCGCCAAGTCCAAGGGCCGCGTGACATCGCAGCAGAGCAAATCATACTCCGGGTCGGCGACGGTGGTGGTCAGGGTGCGGAGGTCGCCGCCGGCGCGGCTGAGCACCGCCACAATGTCGGTCAGGTAATACTGCCGCTGGGCGTTGTCGTTGCTCAGTTCGGGCAGCAGCCGCAGCAAAGTTTGGGCGCGTATCGCGTAGAGGGGGCAATTGCCCTCGGTCAACTCGTCCAGGCGGCGGCGCTCGGCCGCCTCGGCCAGTTCGTCAATATCCCGCTGTTCGACGATGGCCTGCACGCGGCCCGCCGCGTCGCGCAACACCCGGCCTTTGCCGGCGTTTTTCGGCGGCTCATAAATGGCGGTGAGCAAAGTAAGGTCCGCCTCCCGCGCCCCCGCTTGGTGCGTTTCGCAGAGCCGCCGGAAGATGGCGGCGGGCACGATGCGGTCGCCCATGGTGATAACGAGCAGGGGATTGGCCGCCGCCAGTTCCGGCACGCAAAAAGCCTCATACGCGGCGAACGCGGTGCCGCCGGCGGGATTATCCGAGCGCACGAAAAGGACGTCCGCGCCCAGGGCCGCGGCCACTTCCTCATGGCGATAACCGACCAGGCAAATCACCGGGGAGGGACGGAATTGGCGGAAAGCGTCAATCGAATGGCGCGCCAGCGGCGTGCCATGCACGGGTTGGACGCACTTGGGCGGCGTTCCGAAGCGCGTGCCCTTGCCGGCCGCCAGCAACACGAGCGCAGTGGAGGCGGTGGAGAAGCTACCCCTGACGCCTGCCGCGTTCGGGTTGAGGATTTTCTCCGCCCCCAAACGCGCGGCGCGGCTCAGCGGCATAACCGCGCCCAGGCTGGGCAAGGCATGGCTCTTCGTTTGCATCATTACGGGCGGAGCCTAAGGGCCGGCGGTGGAACCCGCAAGCGGGAGATGACGCCGAATCACCAGAAAAAATTCCCCGAGGAAAAACTCAGGCCGTCTCCGGCCCGCGGCCAGGACCGGCGGCTTGGAGCGAGGGAACGTCATCGGCCACTTCGGGATACTCGAAGACCTTGCCTTCAAAGTTCCTTAGCACCACGCGTTCGGCATTGTGGCTGAGCACGTAAGCGGCGTTCACCGGCACCTTGCCGCCGCCGCCGGGCGCGTCAATGACGTATTGTGGCACCGCGTAGCCGCTGGTGAAGCCGCGCAACTGGCGCATGATCTCGAGGCCCTCCCGCACGCTGGCGCGCAGATGGGCCGAGCCGTAAATCAGGTCGCACTGGTAAAGATAATAGGGCTTGACGCGGCATCTTAGCAGCTTTTGCACCAGGGCCTTCATGACCTCCGGATCGTCATTGACGTGGCGCAGCAGCACGGATTGGTTGCCCAGGGGGATGCCGGCGTCGGCCAGCCGCCCCAGGGCCTCGCGCGCTTCCACGGTCAGCTCGCGCGGATGATTGGTGTGGATGCTGATAAACAACGGGTGAAACTGCCGGAGCACGGCGCAGAGAGCCGGCGTGACGCGCTGCGGCAGAAAGATCGGGATGCGGGTGCCAAGGCGCAAAAACTCGACATGCGGGATCGCCCGCAGCCGGCCCAGCAGGAGGCCGAGCTTCTCGTCGTTCAGCAAGAGGGGATCGCCGCCGCTGAGCAGCACGTCCCGTATTTGGGAATGCCGCTCGATGTATTCGATCTGCCGGTCGAACTGCGGGTGGAAATCATAGCCAGTGGCGTTGCTGACCAGGCGCGAGCGGGTGCAATACCGGCAATAGGAGGCGCAACGGTCGGTCACCAGGAAAAGCACCCGGTCCGGATACCGGTGCACCAACCCCGGCACTGGCGAGTGGGAATCCTCCCCGCAGGGGTCTTCCATCTCCCAGGGGGCCTTGAGGGTTTCCTCCAGCCGGGGAATCACCTGCCGCCGCACCGGACAATTTTCGTCCGCCGGATTGATAAGGTTGAAGTAATAGGGGGTGATGGCCATCGCCAGCTTGGTGTTGGCGAGCTGGATACCGGCGCGCTCCTCGGGGGTCAAGGTGGGCATCAAGCGTTCGAGTTGTTCCAAGCAGGTCAACCGATGCTTGAGCTGCCAGCGGTAATCGTTCCAATCCGCCTCCGGAATGTGGCGCCAAAACCCCCGGCCCGCCGACTTGAACTCCTTCAAGTCAGCGCCTCCGGCAGGTTCCTTGGGGCCTTCCTCGCTCCCTTCCTTTGCCACTCTCTCCATTGGTGGGGAACTATAGGACAGAACGGGGGGGTGTCAAGGCGGACACTTGCGCTTGGATTTTGCGGCGCCCGCTCATATACTGGGCCGATTGTTGTTTGGCGAAATTGGGCGTCATGGCAAAGGAATTCATCAGAATCGGCGGGGCGAGACAGCACAATCTGAAGAACCTCTCGCTCACCATCCCGCGCGATCGGCTGGTGGTCATCACCGGCTTGAGCGGCTCGGGAAAATCGTCGCTGGCCTTTGACACTCTTTATGCGGAAGGCCAGCGCAAATACGTCGAGTCGCTGTCCGCCTACGCCCGGCAATTCCTGGACCAAATGCAAAAGCCCGAGGTGGATTTCATCGAGGGCCTCTCTCCCGCCATCGCTATCGAGCAGCAGGGCGCGGCCGCCAACCCGCGCTCGATCATCGCCACCACCACCGAGATTTACGATTACCTCCGGCTGCTCTTCTGTCATATTGGGCAGCCGCATTGTCCGGAATCGGGCTTGCCGATTGTGCCGCAGACCGCCAGCGAGATCGTGGACAAGATCATGGCGCTGCCGCCCCGCTCGCGGCTCATGCTGTTGGCGCCGGTGGTGCGCCGGCAAAAGGGCGAGTTTCGTGACGTCATTGAGCGCCTGGCCCGCGAGGGCTTCGTGCGCGCCCGCATAGACGGCGAGATGGTTGAGCTGGCCGCCAACGCGCGCATCAAGCTCGACCCCAAGGCCGTCCATTCGATTGACGCGGTGGTGGACCGCCTGGTGGTGGAGGACAAAATCCGGGCGCGCCTGAGCGATTCGGTGGAGACGGCGCTCAAGTGGGGCGGAGACACCTTGCTGGCGCTGCACCAGCCGCCCCTGGACGAAGGGACACGGAGCGCCGCCTGCTGGACCGAAACCCTGCATTCCACCCGCGCCTACAGTCCGGCCACGGGCCGGAGCTTCGAACGGGTGACGCCCAAGCATTTTTCTTTCAACGCTCCGCAAGGCGCCTGCCCGGTCTGCCACGGCTTGGGCCAGAAACTGGTGTTCGACGAGCGGCTGGTGGTGCCTGATCCGGATAAATCGCTGGAAAACGGCGCCGTGCTGCCCTGGCGTCGCGGCGGCAAACGCATGATCGTGTATTACAAGGCAATGCTGCGGGCGGTGGCCGCCCATTACGGTCGGAGCCTCGAAATCCCCTGGCGCGGGCTGCCGGAGGATTTCCGGCGCGTGGTCCTGCACGGTTCCGGCGAAACCGAAATTGAGTTCACCTTCTGGCGCGCGGGCAAGATGAGTAAAATTTGCCGCCCTTTCGAAGGAGTCATCCCCAACCTTGAACGGCTTTACCAGGAAAGCGAGAGCGAGTTCACCAAGAACCGCCTCCAATCGTTCATGACCCCCCGTCCCTGCGACGCCTGCTGCGGACGCCGGCTCAAGGCGGAAATCCTGGCCGTCACCATTGCCGCGGCCCCGGGTTTCACGCCCCCCAACTCCGCCCACCAAATGGAACCGCCGCGCCGCGCGCCCGGTTTTTCCATCATGGACGTCTGCGGTTTGACCATCGAGCAGGCCTGGGAGTTTTTCGCGGGGCTTTCGCTGACCGATTTTCAACGCCGGGTGGCCGCCGAGATCATCAAGGAAATCCAGTACCGCCTCGGTTTTTTGAAAAACGTGGGGCTTGGCTACCTGACGCTGGACCGCGAGAGTGGCACGCTCAGCGGGGGCGAGGCGCAGCGCATCCGGCTGGCGACGCAGATTGGGGCCGGCTTGGTGGGGGTTCTCTACATCCTGGACGAGCCCAGCATCGGGTTGCATCAACGCGACAACGAATTGCTCCTTCGCACCCTGGAAGGACTGCGCGATGGCGGCAACTCGGTGATCGTGGTGGAGCACGACGAAGACACCATCCGGCGGGCGGATTACATCGTGGACCTCGGTCCCGGCGCCGGGGTGCGCGGCGGGGAATTGGTTGCCGCAGGCACGCTTGCGGACATTCTCGCCGCGCCCAAATCGCTCACCGGCCAATACCTTAAAGGCGAGCTGGCGGTTCCGGTGCCGCGTCGCCGGATTCAGCCCTCGGCCGAACGCGGCTGGCTCGAAATCCTGGGCGCCACGGAAAACAACCTCAAGAATATCGACGTCCGCTTCCCTCTCGGCACGCTCACGTGCGTCACCGGCGTCAGCGGCTCCGGTAAAAGCACGCTGGTGGACGACATTCTCCGCCGCGCGCTGCAACGGCAGTGGTATGGGGCGAAGGAAAGCCCCGGCGCCCATCGCGCGATTCTCGGCGCGGAAAAACTGGACAAGGTGGTTGTCATTGACCAGTCGCCCATTGGCCGCACCCCGCGCAGCAATCCGGCCACTTATACCGGCATTTTCAACCATATCCGCAGCCTGTTCTCCCGCCTCCCCGCCGCCAAAATTCGCGGTTACGACGCCGGACGCTTCAGCTTCAACGTGCGCGGCGGGCGTTGCGAGAAATGCCAGGGCGACGGCTTGATCCGCATTGAAATGCATTTTCTGCCGCCGGTTTATGTGACCTGCCAGGCCTGCGGCGGCCAGCGCTACAACCGGGAAACTTTGGAAATCAACTACAAAGGCCTGAACATCGCCGACGTGCTCGACCTGACGGTGGACGAGGCCACCACCTTTTTCCGCGCCATCCCGCAAATTCATGAGCCATGCCTGACCCTGGCGGAGGTGGGATTGGGCTACCTCAAACTGGGGCAGTCCGCCACGACGCTCAGCGGCGGCGAGGCGCAGCGACTGAAACTCGCCACCGAACTAAGCCGCAAACAGACCGGCCACACGCTGTATCTCCTGGACGAGCCGACCACGGGCCTTCATTTCCACGATGTCGCCAAGTTGCTTGAGGTTCTGTTCAAGCTGCGCGCGCCCGGCAACACCCTGATTGTGATCGAGCACAACCTCGACGTGATCAAAACGGCTGATTGGGTGATAGACCTGGGCCCGGAAGGCGGCGCCCACGGAGGCGCCATTGTCGCCAGCGGCCCGCCGGAAGCCATCGCCGCCTGTCCCGCCAGTCACACCGGAAAATTTTTAAGTCGAATCCTGGCATCGCCGCCGGCATAATTCCCGCGCATGACGGTCCAATCGCACAACGGCAGGAACGCCTCCCCTGGTGGCGTCCGCAGCCCCGCGACAGGCGCGCCTTGGGCCTCAGGCGAAGAGCGACCGCGGTTGCGGGCTTTTTTCCGGGGCGGATCGGCGTTGCTGATTGTTTTCTGCCTGTTCCTTGGGGTTCCCTCCTTGAAGGCCGCCTCCGCCGCCGAACGCCGCGCCCACCAAACCGCCGCCAGCCTTTTCAAGGACGGCCTTTGGGAACAGGCGGAGCGCGAATTGGGTGAATTCGCGCGTCGTTTTCCCGAGTCCGACAAACGGGCCGAGGCGATTTTATGGCAAGCCCAATGCCGTTTCAAACGCCGCGATTACGCCGGCGCCGTCGAACTGTTGAGCCAGAACCTGCCCGCGGCCGGGCCGTGGGCCGACGAATACCATTTTTGGATGGCCGAGGCGCATTTTCAAAGCGCCCAATACACCGCCGCCGCCGCCGCTTACGCCAATGTGCTCAAGGGTTTTCCCCAATCCGCGCGCCGGCTCGAGGCCAGTTACAGCGAAGCGTTCTGCCGGTTTAAATTGCAGGAGTGGCCGCGGGTGAAGGAGCTGCTGGGCGACCCCCAGGGCGATTTCCAGCGGCTGACCAAGGCCAAACCCAACGAGGAAATGGCGGTGCGCGGTTACCTGCTGCTGGGGGAAACCTTGTTGTTGCTTAAAGAGTTTCGCGCCGGCGAAGAAGCGTTGCGCCGTCTTGATCCCAAGCGCCTGGCGCCGGATTCCGCCTGGAAACGTCAATACTTGGTTTGCCGCCTGCGGCTGGCTGATGGCCGCCCCAACGACGCCCTGGAAGGGGTTGGCGCGTTGCTGGATTTTGCCGAAGCCGCCAAGCAACCCGCCCTGCTGGCCGAGGCGGTGGTCCTGAAGGCCGGCATCCACGAACAACTCAATCAGCTCGAACAGGCGGTGGAGACCTATGCCCTGAACCTCAAGGAGACTGCCTCGCCCGAGCAGCGCCGCCAAGCCCTGTTGAAGATCATCCAAATCACCATGGCCCGCCAGGATTGGGACGGCGCCATCCTGAAGTTGGAGGACTTTGCGGTTCGCCTGCCCCAGGACCCGGCCATGGACCTGGCGCAATTCACCTTGGGGGAAATCAAACTCAAACGGCATTGCGAGCAGGCGGAAAAGAGGGGCGGCAATCCGCCAGTCCTGCCTGGGGAAGGGCAGACTAATCTATTGGCACAGGCCCTTGGACACTTTGACCGGCTGTTGGCGAATTTTCCCCAGAGTTCCTTGACCGGCAAGGCCCAATTAAATCGCGGCTGGTGTCTTTGGCTGCTGGGCAACATCCCCGCCAGCCAGACGGCCTTTCAACAGGCCGCCGAGCGGCTGCCGCCATCTTTGGACCAGGCGGTCGCCCGCTTCAAACTCGGGGATGCTTTGCTCTGGCAAAAGGATTACACCAACGCCCTGGCCCAATTTCGCCGCGTGACCGAAGATTACGCCAACTTGCGCGAAGCCAAGGAATCGCTGCTGGACCAGGCGTTCTATCAGATCATCCGCTGCGGCATCGCCATCAACGATCTTGAGGCGGCTACGGGCGCGCTGGACAAAATCCTGGCTTGGTATCCGGACAGTTACTATGCCGACCGCAGCATGCTGCTGCTGGGCCAGGCGTTGAATCGTGTGGACCAGCCCGCCAAGGCCCGCCAGGTCTTCCAGGATTTTTTGCGCCGTTTTCCTGTCTCCCGCCTGGCGGCGGAAACCCGCTTGGCGATGGCCAGAACCTACGCGCGGGAAAACCTTTGGGCCCAAGCCTTGGACGAATACAACCACTGGGCCGCCGTCGAAAACGCCCGCCGGGCAAATCCCGAGGCCGAATTTGACCGGGCTTGGGTGCATTACAAAGCCGGCCAGGAAACCAACGCCCTGGAGATATTCACGCGTTTTGTTGCCGACTTCCCCGGCCACCCTCTGGCGCCGCAGGCGCAATTCTGGGTGGCCAGCTATTATTTTCGGCACGACGACCCGGCTCAGGCGGAGGCCAACTTCCAGCGCGTGTTTCAGAACACCAATTGGCCGCCCGGCGAGTTAACCTACCAGGCGCGCATGATGGCCGGCCGCGCCGCCCTGGCCCGCCAGGGCCTCAAGGACGCCACCGACTATTTCCTCAGCCTCATCAATGACGAAAAATGCCCCACCAACATCCTGCTCGAAGCCTGTTTCGCCCACGGCGATTCCCTCATCGAAAGCCCCGCCGCCGACAAATCCCGGCCCATGGAACGTTTTACCAATGCCATCGCCATGCTCGGCAAAATCCCCCAATTGGCTCCCGCTCATCCGCTGGTGCCGGTGGCGCAGGGCCGCATTGGCGATTGCTACCTCCAACTGGCGTCCACGGACCCGAGGCATTATGACAACGCCGCCGAGTTCTATCAAAAGACCATTAACTCCCAAGCCCCTGTGGCCGTTCGCAGCCAGGCGGAAGTCGGTCTTGGATTGGTGCGGGAAAAACAGGCCGCCACTGTGGCACCGGCCCTGCGCCAGCCGCTCTTAACCCAGGCGCTGGAGCATTACCTCCAGGTGTTTTATGGCAAAAACCTGCGGGACGATGAAAAAGCCGATCCTTTCTGGCTGAAAAAGGCCGCGCTTTCAGCGGCGGCCCTCAAGGAATCGCAGGGAGAAATCGAAACCGCCGAGGCCATTTACCAACGCCTCAAAGCCTTGGTGCCCGCGTTGACAAACTTCTGCGATAAAAAAATCAAAAACCTGCGGGAGCGCCGGGGCGCCACCCCCCTTTAAGCGGGGCGGCGGAACAGGGCGGTTAAAAGCTAACGGGCTGGCTGCCGAATAACAAACGGGCAAGCGATTCAGCCACGCCGGGCGAGTCGAATGCAGGAGCCAAAAGCAAATTCATATCAGTAGCTCTTGAAATCCGCAACCGCCTGTGGCACGGTCTTTTAGTTGACTCTATGGAACGAGCATTATTGGAGCGGGAGGCATTGAGGTTGCCAGTTCAGGATCGCGCCCTGTTGGCGGACTCGCTACTCAACAGTTTGGACGATGAGGCGGAGCGTGCCCTCGAAGCGAAATGGGCCGCGGAATCCGAGGCCCGGCGCGCAGCCTATAAAGCCGGGCAAGTGGAGGCCTTGGACGGCCCGGCCGCTTTGGCAAAGCTGCGGCGCCAATTCACGCCGTGACCTACCGTTTCCTGTCACCAGCCCAGCGCGAACTTGCCGAAGCGACGGCGTATTACGAGCAAGCATCGCCTGGTTTGGGACTGGAATTTTTGGAAGAAATCGAGCGCACCATTCAACGCATCCTCAACCAGCCGGAGGCTTGGACCAAGGTTTCCACCAACCATCGGCGTTGCCGCACCCGCCGTTTTCCCTTCGGCCTCATCTATTTTATCGAACCGGATGCCGTCGTCATTGCCGCAGTCATGCATTTGCACCGGCATCCTGATTACTGGAAGTCTCGAATTTAACATTGTTTGTCTCCTGCTTGGATTTTCGCTGGCGCTAGTGCGCCCTGAATTTTTCATGCGCCTGCCAACAGCAGGGCGCTGGTTCGCGATTATGGCGGAGCCTGTATGCGCTTGGCATTCGACCCGCCTTATGAGCGAAAATAACCCCGTCATGCCTCAACAATCCCCTAACCGCTCCGCTTCAGGTGACGAGGGGAAGCGGTGTCAAAAGGCAATTTCTCATCGCGACTTTAGAGCGGCCCTGGCGCAAGGAAGCGCATTTGCCGTTTGACATCGCGCCGTCCCGGTTTATCTTTCGATGCGAATAGGAAACGAAAAAATTTTGGACTAAAATCATGACGCAGACCGAACCAGTGGTGCAGATCACCGAACAAGCGGCCCGGCAAATCAAGACCATCATCGCCGCCGAGCGGGAAAACGCCGGAAAATTCTTGCGCGTGTATGTCGAAGCCGGCGGGTGCTCCGGCATGCAATACGGCATGGTGTTTGATGAAAAACGCGACGACGACCTCGCCAGCGAAGCGTTTGGCGTGTCGGTGCTGGTGGACCCCTTTAGCGCCAATTATGTGCGCGGCTCGGTGATTGATTATTCGGACGACCTGAGCGGCGGCGGCTTCAAGATCAAGAATCCGAACGCCCGCCACAGTTGCGGCTGCGGAAAATCCTTTGAGGCTTGAGCGGGGCAAACCGCGCAAGCCGAAAAATGCCGTTCCGTGTGATGCGGAACGGCTTTTTTATGTCAACCTGGCGGAGAAATTTTGCGTGAAAGGCCCTGTCTTCCTGGCGGCGGCGTGTCTGTGGAGCGCGGCGGTTGGCGGCGCGGCGGCGGCCGGACCGGAATTCCCGCCGGAATTGCGCCGGTCCCAACCGGTGGCGCGCATTGAGCAGGCGGTTGTTTACACCGTCAACGAAGTGATCTCCAGCGACGCGGACCTGGATTTGGCGCTGCAAACCGGCGCGGATGTGCTTATCCGCGGCTGGTTCAAGTGGCGGCAGGCGGTGGATTACTCGCGCCTGGCCCGTCATCCCGCCCGCGCGCGGGCGGCCGGGGCGCTCTTCGGCGGCGGCCTCACCTGCAGCGCGTTATATGACGGCGAGAACGGCCTCACGGAAGCGCAACTACTGGACATGGCGACGCGCGGTCCCGATGGCCGGCTGGTCAATGCCTGGAATCAGCCCGGCTGCCGTCACGGCTCTCTTTCCAGCCCGGCCTACCGGGAATACGTGCTTTCCTGGAGCCGCCGCCAGATTGATGCCGGAGCGGATTACCTGTTTATGGACGAGATCAACGCCGCGCTGAGCGAGCGCGAGGGTTTCGATGACCATGCCATCCGCGATTTTCAGCAATACCTGGGCCGCCGTTTCGGGGACGGCGACGGCTGGACGCCGACGGATTCCCGTTGGCGGCAACAGTTTCAGGTGGACGCGGCGGACCGCGCTATCTGCCCTGATGGGACCATTGGCAGCTTCCAATACCGCGAATACTTGCGACGCGGCGGTTATCTGGAGCGGCCGCACGCCGCCAACAACCCCTTGGCGCGTGTCTGGCGGGATTTCCGGCGGGAGCGCGATGACCGGGCGTGGGAATGGTTGACCGGCGCCATCCGCGATTATGCCCGCTCCCAAGGCCGCGCCGTTTTTCTCAGCGCCAATGGCTTGGCCAAGCATGTGGATTTGCAAGTGTTGGGCGTTTGGGACCTCTGGCGCGCCCAAAACGGGCGGGTGGACCTCGCCGAAAACCAAATTTTCGATTGGCATTCCGTGGTGGTTTCCGGCGTCGAGCGCGCGGGCCGACCCGTGCCAGTCGTGTTTTTTCACGATTGGGGTTTTAACGGTTTCCCGTGGGTGGAAGTGCCGGTTGAGGATCGCCGGCTGTGGCTGCGAACGCGGGCGGCGGAAATTTACGCGGCTGGCGGTTTCTTTGCCTTTCCGGTGCGCGGCCCTTGGGGGCCGAACGCCCAGGCCGACGGCCTGATGGGCGACATCATCCGGCAAACCGCTTTTTACCGAAAGCACGAGGATTTGTTCCTAAAGGGGCGGGTGCTGGGATTTGAGCCTTTGGAAACCAGCGCCGGAGATTTGAGCCTGGCTTTGTGGCAGGCGGATGCGCCCAACAAGCTGGCGTTGCACCTTGTAAACCGTCAGGTTAGCCAACAGCGGCTTGTTCTCCGGTCCAACGTCAGCGTGCGCCTGCCGGTCGCCGCCCAGCCGAAAGCGGCCAGCGCCATCTCTCCCGACTGGCCCGCGGCGCGCGCGGCGCGCGCCAACTTGAGCGGCGGCTGGCTGCAAGTAACCGTGCCTGATTGGGAGGCCTATGCCGTTGTGTTGCTCGAATTTGATCACCCGCCCGTGGTGCGGCTGTCCGGCCAGCGCATTGCCCCTGCCGCCCTTTGGGAACGACCGTCCACCAATCAGTTTCGGGTGCTGCCGGGCGGCAACGTTGAAAACCGGGGAGGCCTCAACGGCTTCCTTCAAGGACGGCTCCACCCGGATTTGAGCAACCCGCCGACCTTCCTGGTCAACGCGCCTACTGGCGGCTGGTTGCGTGTGCAGGTCCGATCCGTTGCCACTTTGGGGGCGGTTTTGGAGTATCTGGTGGACGAGCGCTTGGTGAAAACCCTGCCGCTGCCCGATCGGGACCGGCGCAACGACCCCCGAGCCCGGGAGTATGTGGAAGTGTTCGATTTTGCCATTCCGCCCGGACGCCATCGCCTCGCCCTGCGCAATTCCGGCGGCGATTGGCTGGTGGTGGGATGGTTTGCATTCAGCGGGGAATTCCGGCCTTATTGAGGCCCGGTGGCATTGTCTTTTCGCCGGGTGCCGCTGGCACCGCCGGCTTGGCCGGTCAAATAGTGTAGGGCGGGCGGTGACGCTTTTTTCCCATTTCGGATGATTGGCAACCCTGGCTGCCCGGGCATAGGCTCGCCACACTTTGCCACCATTGTCTCGAAAAGAAGATGGGAAGCACGGATGCCAATCTGATGAAAGACCGGGCCAAGAGCCTGCGGCAGTTGTATTGCGAGAAAACGGGCTGCCAGCCGGAGCAATTCGAGGCTAGCGTGGTGGGAGCCTGCTTGTATTCAACCGGCCTGCCCAAACTGGTGTGGGCCTTTGACCGCTCGGTGTTCGACGCCGATTTGGAGATGGTGCGCTGCCTGGCGGAAACGTCCAGCCTGGCGGAATTCCGCCAGGAAATGGCCGCGTTTCGGCACGCCAACCCCCCAACCGGATTCTTGCGGCGGCGGCTGAAGGCACGGGTTTCCACGCGCAAATTGCTGCGGTTCGCCGCCGGCATTTTCCCAGCCCAGGCGGAACCGCCGCCTGACAAATCGCCGAATTGACGGGCGGGCCGAAGGCCGCTCAAGGCGCCGTGATGACTTGCGGCTCGCCGTTTGTTGCGGACGGAGCGGGAGGCGTCACGTTTTTTTTCTCTTCCGCCGCCAGCCGTTTCTCAAGGTCCTGCTTGGTTTCCGCCAGGGAGGAATGCGTAACGGCGCGCAGGTTTTCGCGCGCGTCGGCCAAGCGGCCAATGCTGATTTGCAGGCGCGCCAGGTGCAGGCGAATGCCTTGTTGTTCTTCCGGCTGGGAGGCTAATTTGAGGGCGGCCAGCCAAGCTTTTTCCGCCTCGTCACTGAGTTTCCGCGCCGCTTCCAGGTCCCGCTCGCGATGACCGGTCAAGGGCAATTGGATGGAGTAATAGGATTGCGCCAGGTCTGTGGCGGCCCGGAAATTGTCGGGCTGCAATTCCAGCGCGCGGCGAAACAAGCCTTGCGCCTTTTCCACCACCTGACGCCGGGTTAACCCGTAGAAAACCGCCGCCTCTTCCTGGTAAAGGTAAAGGCAGCGCCCCAAATTGTGATGATATAGCGGTTGCCGGGGATTCAATTCCATCGCCTTGGAAAGACAAACGAAAGCGTTGGTGGCCGGGCCGTTTTGCCCGTAGTAGTTGCCTAAATTATTCCAAACGGCCGGATTCTCCGGGGCCAACCGCCGCGCCTCCTCCCATTGCGCCAGGGCCTCCCGGTCTTTGCCGTTCTCACGCAACAGGCTGCCATACGCCAACCGGGTTGGAGCGTGGTTTGGGTATTTGCTGATCGCCGCTTCGTAGGCTTTCGCGACCGCTTCCAGGCGCTCTTTGATCTTGAGCCGCAACGACGCCTCATAGACCGCGTCATTGGCCAGACGGTTGGCGGCAAAAGCCTGTTCCCAGTCTTCGATGTCCCGCTGGGCTTGGGCGTCCAACGCCATCACTTTTTCGAATTCCGCCGCCGCCGCCGCAGGGGCGGCATCAGGGGCGGCGCAGGCCGCCAGGGCGGCGGTGGCGATGGCGACGATCAGGAGTCGCCGAAGTGCGTGGCCGAGGCTGGTCTGCGGACATTTGAGCGGAGAGAGCATGATCGGGGTCGCGCTTGGTAATTGGGTGGTTACTCGTCCGTATCGGCTAGTGGCTAAAACCAATGCGGCGCCGGCCTACACCTGTTTGACCACCCCCCAGTGGACATCCAGGCGGCGGGCTAGGTGGAGTTTGATGGCTCTGAGCAGCACCTTGGCTTCCAGGGCCTGGCCGCGGGCGATGATTTCCGGCAATTCCATGTCCGGTTTCACATGGAAACAGTCCTGGGCGATGATCGGGCCTTCATCCAGGTTCATCGTGACAAAATGGGCGGTGACGCCGATGATCTTGACGCCGCTCTCATAGGCCTGGCGGTAGGCCTGGGCGCCGGGAAAACTGGGCAACAGGGACGGATGGATATTGATGATCTTGTTTTTGTAGCGCCAGACGAAGTTCGGCGACAGGATTTTCATGAAGCGCGCCAGAACCACCAGGTCCGTTTCGTGTTTCTCCAAAAGGTCCAAGGCCTGACGCTCGGCTTGGTTGCGGTCCAGCCAGGGGATTTCCACGAAGGGCAGGCCGAATTTTTTGGCCACCGGCTTGAGGTCAGGCCGGTTGGCCAGCACCAGCACCGGATCGGCCTTGAGCCGGCCGTCCCGTGCTTCGCGCAGGATGGCCTCCAAACAGTGCGGCTCACGGGTGGCGAGGATGGCCATGCGCTGCCGGCGGTTAGGTTCGGTGAGCCGCATTTTGATTTCCATGTCCAGCGCCTTGGCCAGGTCGCTCAAGCCCCGCACAACCTGTTGCTGGTTCCATTGGCCCCGCCGCCAGGAGGCCTGCAAGGTCATGCTGAACTGACCCCGGGTCACCTGCTCCTCAAGAGCTTCGATGTTGGCCCTTTGCTCAAACAGAAAATTCGTGATGCGGGCGATGACCCCGGTTTTGTCCCGCCCGATGACCGTGATAATGGCAAAATCCTTCATAGTTGACGCCGCCCCGTCCGTTGGCGTCCGGCAGTTTAGGACAGCCCGTCCGGGCCGCAAAGAAAATTTCATAATGCCTATTGACTAAACCGGAAGGTCTGGTAGTTTCCCCGTTCTTTGAATTTTTGGTTTCGATGAAAACATATCTGCCGAAAGTGAATGTGGACGCGCGCAAATGGCACGTGATTGACGCCGATGGCGTGGTTTTGGGCCGGTTGGCCGAGCAAGTGGCCAATGTCTTGCGCGGCAAGAACAAGCCGGTTTTTACCCCGCACTTGGATGCGGGTGATTTTGTCGTGGTCATTAACGCCGACAAGGTGCGCGTGACCGGCAAAAAAGAAACCCAAAAGGAATACATGACCTACTCGGGCTGGCGGGGCGGCGAGAAATACCGCACCGTGGCTGAGATACGCGCGCGGCATCCGGAAAAGCTGATCCTCCAGGCCGTCAAAGGCATGATCCCGCATAACCGGCTGGGACGGGTGCTGCTCACCAAGCTGAAGGTCTATAAAGGCGCCGAGCACCCCCACGCCGCGCAAAAGCCCGAGCCCATGAAAGTGGCCGGTTAATCGCCAACCACCGCTTTAATTATTGACCGATCCATGACAACGACCGATACCCAAACTGAAACCAATCCGACCTCTGTGACCGGCGAATATCAAGGCACCGGCCGGCGCAAGACCTCCGTGGCCAGGGTTCGCCTGGTGTCCGGCGGCGGCAAAATTACCGTCAACAACCGCCCCTTCGAGAGTTATTTTGTGACCGAGAACCAGCGCCTGCTGGCCAGCCGCCCGCTGGCGCTGACGGACACTGCCGCCAAGTTCGATGTGACTATTCGGGTGACGGGCGGCGGCTTGAGCGGACAAGCGGGCGCCATCCGGCACGGCCTGGCCCGCGCCTTGGTCACGTTCGATCCGGCGTTGCGACCGGTGCTCAAAGCGGACGGCCTGCTGACCCGCGACGCCCGCATGAAGGAACGCAAGAAATACGGCCAGCCCGGCGCCCGCAAACGCTTCCAATACAGCAAGCGCTAGGCCGTTTTGCGGCTACTTTGCCACCCCGCCGGACTGGTGCCTGCGGGGTTTTTATTTGGAACCATACCGCTGCCGCGCCATAATGGCGCCGGCATTTGCGTTTGTCGCCCATGAACAACAACAAGGTCAAGGCCGCCATCGTCGGCGCCTCGGGTTATTCCGGGGAGGAACTGGTCAGAATTTTGCTCGCCCACCCGCGAGTCGAATTAACGGCGATTACCTCGCGCCAATACGCGGGGCAGCCGCTGGCGCGGATTTTCCCGCGCTTCGCCGGGCGGGCGGCGGCGCGGTCGCTCTGCTTCAGCGCCCCCGAGGCGACGGAGCTGGCGCGGCAGGCGGCGGTGGTGTTTTTGGCCCTGCCGCACGGGGTGGCCGCGGAATTTGCCGCCCCGCTGTTGGAATTGGGCTGCCGGGTGATTGATCTCAGCGCCGATTTTCGGTTGCGCGACCCGGCGGTTTACCGGGAATTTTACGCGCATGAGCATCCGGCGCCCGCCTTGCTGGCCAGGGCGGTTTACGGCTTGCCGGAAATCCACCGGGAGCGAATAAGATCGGCTTCTCTCATTGCCTCGCCCGGCTGCTATCCCACCAGCATTTTGCTGCCGGTGATTCCCTTATTGCGGGCCCGCCTGATCGCGCCGGACCGGATTATTGCCAATTCCCTCAGCGGCGTCAGCGGCGCCGGACGCAAAGCCGAACTGGATTATCTATTTTGCGAGTGCAACGAGAGCCTGCGCCCATACGGTCTGCCCAAACACCGGCACTTGTCCGAAATCGAGCAGGAACTCAGCCTGGCGGCCGGGCAAAAACTCGTCATCCAATTTACCCCGCACCTGGTCCCGGTGAACCGCGGAATCCTGACCACTTTATGCCTCGAACCGGCGTCCGCGCTCCGCTCGGAAGCGGAAGCCGCCGCGTTTTCCGCGCGGGTGGCCGGCGCCTATCGGGAAGCCTATGCCAACGAGCCATTTGTCCGGGTGCTCGAGGACAAAGCCCTGCCCGACACCAAGAATGTCACGGGCACCAACTTCATTGAAATAGCCTGGCGCCTGGACCCGCGCACGGGCCGCTTGGTCGTTATGAGCGCCGAAGACAATGTCGTCAAAGGCGCGGGCGGCCAAGCGGTGCAGGCCATGAACATTCTCTGCGGCTTTCCCGAAACCGAAGGCCTGCTGTAAGCCGGCCGCAGGGACGCCACGCGGATGGGGCGGGGCCGGGTTATAAACATGCCGGTGACGGAGCCGCCGCCGGCCGCGCCGCTGAAAAAAACGCAATTTGAAGTTGACGCCGCTGGCCTGCTTCACTAATTTTGCGTCCCCTTGGCGGGGGCGTAGCTCAATTGGTTAGAGCGCTGCCCTGTCACGGCAGAGGTTACGGGTTCGAGCCCCGCCGCTCCCGCCACTTTTTTCAGGGTTTCAACGAGGTTTTGACCTGGCCAATGATTTCCCGCACATCGCTTAGGTGGTGGCTTTCGAGGTAGTCGCGCAGGCCGGCGATCACCTGCAAGGACGTCTGGGGTTCGTAGAAGTTGGCGGTGCCGACAGCGACGGCGGTGGCGCCGGCCAGCAGGAATTCGACGGCGTCTTCCGCGTTTTGAATGCCGCCCATGCCGATAATCGGAATTTTCACCGCGCGCGCCGCCTCCCATACCAGCTTGATGGCGATCGGCTTGATGCAAGGACCAGTCAGGCCGCCGGTGACGTTGGCCAGCTTCGGCCGGCGGGTCTCGATGTCAATCGCCATCGCCGGGAAACTGTTGGTGATGGCGAGGGCGTCGCTGCCCGCGTCCGCGGCGGCTTTGGCGTAAGGGGCGATGGCGGGGACATTGGGGCTGAGCTTGGTGATCAGCGGGAGGGTGGTGGCGTCGCGGCAGGCGGCGACCACCTGGCTGAGCAGCTTGAGGTCCGTGCCGAAATGCGAGCCGCCTTCCTTGATGTTGGGGCACGAAACATTCAATTCCAGCGCGCCGACGCCGCCCAACTCGTCGAACCGGCGCGCCACTTCGGCGTATTCCTCGACCGTGCCGCCCCAGATGTTGATGATGGTGGGGACTTTCAACTGGTGGAGAAAAGGCCAGTATTTGCGAATGAATCCGTCCACGCCGGGCCCTTGCAGGCCGATGGCGTTGATGAGGCCGCTGGTCACCTCGACGGTGCGGGGCGTGGGATTGCCGCGCACCGGGTGGAGCCGGATGCCCTTCACCACCACCGCTCCGAGCTGGTTCAGGTCAAGCAATGGGGCATATTCCACTCCGTAGCCAAACGTGCCCGAAGCGACCATCACCGGGTTTTGCAGCGTCAGGCTGCCGATTTTGACGGATAGGTTTATTTTGGATTTTTCCATATACAAGGTATGCCCGACTTCACTTCAAGCAAGGGCGATTTTAATTGGAACCTTCCGTTCGCACTCTTTGACGATATCTCGGAAAATTTGGATAAACCTCATGGGCCAGGTTTCTCCCCGCACTTTTCCGGCGTTGAGCCTTGAAACTTTGGACATGAAACTTGCCCCGCCCCCATGGCCTCCCAGGCAATCGCGCGCGAGTCAAACACCGGGCCTTCCGTGCAGGTGCGCTGGTATTCCCATTCGGCGCCCGCGCGAACGGGGATCACACAGGTCAAACAGACTCCCACGCCGCAGCACATGTGCTCGTCCATCGAAAGCTCCGCCGGCACTTTGAATTCTTCCGCCAGCGCGCCAACCGCCTTGAGCATCGGCGTCGGGCCGCAGGCAAACAGCTTCCGTCCCGCCGCGCCTTTGGCCAGCTCCGCCCGCAGCGGTTCGGTCACCAGGCCCTTTTGGCCGCGGCTGCCGTCCTCGGTGGTGGCGCGCACGTCCCAGCCCAAAGCGCGAAATTCGTCTTCGCACAAAAGGTCTTGTTGTTTGCGCCCGCCGACAAAAACGATGCCCTTTTGCGGCGACCGCTGGGCCAGCAGGTAAAACGCCGCCATGCCGTAGCCGCCAGCCACCAGCAAGGGAAACTCTCCGCCGGGCGCGGGGACGGTGAAACCATGGCCGAGCGGACCGATCAGGCTCAGTTCCTGCCCCGGCCGCATCCCCGTCAGCGCGCTGGTCCCCTTGCCGACCGCCTTGTAAAGGATGGACAAGGTTTCGCCTTCCGCTTGGTAAACACTGAACGGCCGCCGCAGCAGGGCCTCTTTGAGCGGCGGGATGCGCAGGTGGACGAACTGTCCCGGCTGGACCAGGGGAGCCATGCGCGGCGCGCGCATGGCCAGGCGGTGGTATTGGCCCGCGCGCTCGTGGATTTCAATCGTGACCGTTTCTTCCAACATCGGCGAGAGCATGGGCGGGGCCGGCAGCCGTGTCAATGCCGACTCGGAAAGATTCAACCCGAAAAATTCCGGGGCGGCCGTTCGCTTGCCAAAGGCCGCCGGCGTGGCTTATCTTCCTGCCCGTAAATGACTATGAATCAGCGAACCGCCCGATTGCGCCAGGAAAGTTTGGACGCCCGCCCCTCCATCACGGCGGAGCGCGCCAGCCTCGTGACGGATTTCTATCAAGCCAACGAAGGGAAATACTCCGTGCCGGTCATGCGGGCCCGGTGTTTTTACCATTTGTGCGAGCATAAAACCGTTTACTTGGGCGACGGCGAATTGATCGTGGGCGAGCGGGGACCCCGCCCCAAGGCGACCCCCACATACCCCGAGTTGACCTGCCACAGCCTCGAGGACCTGCGCATCCTTAACTCGCGCCCCAAAACCCATTACGACGTGGACGAGAAGTGCCTGAGGATTTATGAGGAAAAGGTGATCCCGTATTGGCGGGGACGCTCCATGCGCGACCGGATTTTCGCCGAGTTGCCGCCGGAGTGGCATGAGGCCTACCAGGCCGGCCTCTTCACGGAGTTCATGGAGCAACGCGCGCCGGGCCATACCGTGGCCGACGGCAAAATTTATCGCCAGGGCTTGCAGGACTTCAAAAGACAAATCGCCGAAGCCATCGGCCGGCTGGATTTTCTGCACGACCCCGAGGCTTACGCGCGCCGGGAGCAGCTTAGGGCGATGGACATCTCCTGCGACGCGGTCATCCTGTATGCCCGCCGTCACGCGGCGCTGGCGCGGGAAAAAGCCGCCGCCGAGAGGGACCCGCAGAGACGAACCGAGCTGGAAAAAATCGCGGAAGTTTGCGAGCGCGTGCCGGAGCACGCCCCGCGTGATTTCCATGAGGCATTGCAGGCTTATTGGTTTTGCCATTTGGCGGTCATCACCGAGCTGAACGGCTGGGACTCGTTTAATCCGGGGCATTTGGACCAGCATCTATGGCCGTTCTACCAGGACGGCCTCGCGCGAGGCGCGCTGACCCGGGAAAGCGCGCGGGAGCTGCTGGAGTGTTTTTTTATCAAGTTCAACAACCATCCCGCGCCGCCCAAGGTGGGGGTGACGGCGGCCGAAAGCGGCACCTACACGGACTTTGCCAACATCAATATCGGCGGGTTGCTGGAGGACGGCGCCGATGGCTCGAACGAGGTTTCGCATCTGTTGCTGGACATCATTGGCGAGATGCACCTGCTGCAGCCCAGCTCCAACCTGCAGCTTTCCCGCAAGACGCCCGAGGCGCTGCTCAAGCACGCCCTGCGCGTGCTGCGCCACGGCTACGGGTTTCCCTCGATCTTCAACACGGACACCGTAGTGCAGGAACAATTGCGGCAGGGCAAGACGCTCGAAGACGCCCGGGCGGGCGGGTGCAGCGGCTGCGTTGAAGTGGGGGCGTTTGGCAAGGAGGCCTACATCCTCACCGGTTATTTCAACATGGTGAAGGCGCTCGAGATCGCGCTGCACAACGGGGTGGACCCGCGCACCGGCAGAACCATCGGCGCGCCCACCGGCGCCCTGGAAACATTTCGCAACTTCGCGGACGTGCTGGCCGCTTGGCAGGGCCAGATGCGCCATTTCTTGGAAATCAAGCTGCGCGGCAACAACGTCATTGAGCGGCTTTACGCCACCCTCATGCCCGCCCCTTTCCTTTCCGTGCTCATTGACGATTGCATCGCCAAGGGGAAGGACTACAACGCCGGCGGGGCGCGCTATAACAACACCTACATCCAATTCGTCGGCCTGGGCAGCCTCACCGACAGCCTCGCCGCCATTCAGCAGCATTGTTTCACGCCGGCGGGCGGGAACGGCAGCGGGCGCCTGACCCTGGCCGGGCTGGTTGCCGCGCTCGACGCCAATTTTGGCGGACACGACCACCTGCGCCAGCGGCTGCTCAACAAAACGCCCAAATACGGCAATGACGATCCCGCGGCCGACGAGCTCATGGTTCGCGTGTTCAACACCTGCTTTGAAATGCTGGATGGCCGGCCGGACACGCGGGGCGGGCGTTACCGCGTCGAGATGCTGCCCACCACCTGCCATGTTTATTTTGGCGCCGTGACCGGCGCCACACCCGATGGGCGCCCCGCCGGCTGGCCGCTTTCCGAAGGCATCTCGCCGGTGCAAGGCGCCGATCGGCGGGGGCCAACCGCCGTCTTCAAGTCCGCCGCCAAAATGGACCATGTCAAGACCGGGGGCACTTTGTTGAACATGAAATTCTCCCCGTCCCTGGTGGCGGATGAGGACGGCCTCGACAAATGGGCGCGCCTGGTGCGCGGGTATTTTCGCCTCGACGGCCACCATGTCCAATTCAACGTGGTCAACGCCGAAACCCTGCGTCGGGCCCAGGCGCAGCCCGACCTGCATCGGGACCTCATTGTGCGCGTCGCCGGCTACAGCGACTATTTTTGCGATCTCTCCCCGGAGTTGCAGGAGGAAATCATCCGTCGCACCGAGCATGCCGAATTCGCCGGCGGCGGCCCGGACCAGACTTGAGCGACCGCGCCGATGTCCAAGGAAAGCCCATCTGAGGCAAAATCCCGTCTCGGCGCCTGGCGGACCGGCTTGGTGGCGTTGCTGGCGCTGTTGGCGGCGGGCGCGGACGCGCGCGCCGAAACCCGGGGCCATTGGCGCTTCGAGCCGGCTCCCGGGCTCTTGCAGGATTCCTCGGGGAACGGGCTGTCCTTAAGCACCCAGGGTACGGCGCCCGTGGCGCATCCGCTGCCTGCGTCGGGGCCGGGCGCGTCCTTCAGCCGGGTGATTGCCGCCAACGGCGAAACCAACACCCAGGCCGCTCATTTGGGAACTCCGGCGGCGGGCAATTTCTTTCGGGTGGACGGTCCCGCGTTCACGTTGACCAATTTTACCCTGGAAGCGCTGGCGCATCGCACGCAAGTGCCGGACATCACCCAATACCTGGCCTCGCAGTGGGAATTCACGTCGGCCAGCCAGCGGAGTTGGGGGGTGGGCCTTGCGGGCACCACTCCGCCATCGGGATTGGTTTCCAACGAGTTGTTTTTGGTGGCCAGTTCCAATGGCACGGTGGTTTCCCTGGTCGGCTCGGGCCTGCGGGTGCCCGTTGGACAGGACTATTATGTGGCGGTGTCATTTGATCTGACCAACCGCGACGCGGGGATTGTATTTTACGCGAAAAACCTGTCCACCAACGGCCCCTTGCTGGCCAGCGTCAGATCGCACGCGCTGCCCGCTTTGTTTGATTCCACCGCCCGGTTTGCCATTGGCGCTTACAACAACGGCGCCAACCGCTTCTCCGGCGTGATGGACGAGGTGCGGCTTTCCGACCAGGTATTGGCTATTGGACAGTTGTTGTTGGACAATCCCACCAATGCGCCCGTGCTGCCGCCGCCCATCATTGCCACGGCCCCGGGCGCCTACCTTGAATCGGTGACCGTCGAGCTGACGGCCACCGTGGTTGATGGCGAGATTCGCTACACCTTGGATGGCGCGGCGCCGGACGCCGCTTCGCTTTTGTATGCCGCGCCGATCACGCTGACCAGCAACGCCGTCATCACCGCGCGCTCCTTCAAGCCTGGCGCCGAGGCAAGTCCGCCCGTTTCGGCGTCGTTCAGCGTGCTGCCTTTTCCCTATCTGGGTCAAATCCAGCCGCGCCACGCGCGGGAGATCGAGGATTCCAATTGGTCGGTGGGCGGGGAAGTGTTGGACCGCGATTACGCCGTGTTCAGCAGCTACCGTGATTATCTGGGCTGGTTGGGAGCCAAGCGCATCCGGTTTCAAGCTGGCTGGGCGAAAACCGAAAAAACGCCCGGCGTTTATGACTGGGGCTGGTTGGATGAGGCGGTGAATGGCGCGTTGGCGCGGGGAGTCAGGCCGTGGCTCGAAACCTCGTATGGCAATCCGATCTATGCGGGCGGCGGCGGCACCAACCTGGGGGCGGGACTGCCCACTTCCGCCGAGGCGCTGGCCGCATGGGACCAATGGGTGCGCGCGCTGGTCCAGCGCTACCGGGACCGTGTGTCCGAGTGGGAGGTTTGGAACGAGCCGGACGGCCATGTCACCGCCGAGGCTTACGCGGATTTCTACGTGCGCACGGCGGAGATCATCCGCGCCGAACAGACCAATGCCGCGCTCTATGCTTTGGCGCTGGCGGGCATCGGCTCCAGCACTTACCTCAACACTTTTCTGGCCCGACTGCAAAGCTCCAACAAACTTGATCTGGTCACCGCGGTCACCTGCCACGGCTATCCCAAGAATCCCGATGACGCCCATGCCTCGATGCTGAATTTGTTGGCGGCGATCCGCAATTATTCGCCCGTCATCCAGTTGCGCCAGGGCGAAAGCGGCGCGCCCTCCACGCTCGGCAGCGCGGGCGCGCTTTCCGATCATCCGTTCACCGAATTGACCCAGGCCAAGTGGGATTTGCGGCGGATGCTGGGCGATTACAGTTACGGTTTCCCGTCGAGCGTTTTTACGATCATCGAATTTGCCTACCCCACCACCGGCCTCAACACCAAGGGCCTGCTCAAAGTCAATCCCGACAAAACGGTCGCTTACGCCAAACCGGCCTACTACGCCGTGCAGCACCTGACCGCGGTTTTCGACCAGTCACTCGAGCGCCTGGCCAATTTTTCGGCGAGCACCGATGTCCCTGGACGGTTTCGGGTGGTGGTCTGCCGCAAGCAGGACACCGGCAAAAGCGTGGTGGCCGCGTGGATGGCGGGCGCCATCCCCGCGGAGGCCAACACCAAGACGCTGGCGCGGCTCACTATTAGCCCGGTGGATTTTACCGAACCGGTTTGGGTGGATTTGCGCGAGGGCCGGATGCATCTCATCCCGGAAGCGTTCAGGACCGTTCACGGCACTACCAATACTTTCACCAACATCCCCGTCTATGACTCGCCCATTTTGCTTGCCGATCGTTCCTGTCTGCCGCTGGCCTCGCCCCGGCAACTCTGGACGAGAGCTCACTTCAGCATCCCCGAGCAGGAGGACGCCCAAATCAGCGGCGAGGCGGCCGATCCCGACCAGGATGGGCTGTCCAATTTTGAGGAATACCTTTTCGGCGCTTCGCCCCGGCAGGCCGACGCCCAGGCCAAACCCAAGGCGGAATGGCGCGATGGCCGGTTCGGTTTGGCTTTTTGGCGGGGCAAGTTCGCGACCGATTATTGGTTGCGCGCCGGCGCTTCGACCAATCTGCGCGATTGGGATGAAGCCGGCGTCGAGGAAGTGGTGATCGCTGAAGAGGCAAACGCCCGCCTGATCCGCGCGGAATTTCCACGGGCCTGGACGAACCAGCCCGCGGGATTTATGCGGTTGCGCGCGCTGCCCAGTGGCGCTCCCTGATTATTTGCCATTGCCTGTTGCCGACACCGGTGATAAGGCTGGGGGCGTTATGAAAACAAGCTCCATGCGGATCGGGCTGTCGGGCCCCAAACCTTGGTTTGGCGCCCTGCTTTTGGCCATCGTAACTTGGGCCGTCACCGGTTATTCGCGCGGTTTGATCCCGGCCGCCACTCCCCCCAACATCATCATTATTTTTGCCGATGACATGGGCTATGGCGACGCCGGGGTGTATGGCGCCAAGGACATCGCCACCCCGAACCTGGACCGGCTCGCCGCCGAGGGGGTGCGTTTCACCCGTTTTTATGTGGCGCAGCCAGTTTGTTCGGCCTCCCGGGCCGCGCTGTTGACCGGGTGCTATCCCAACCGCGTGGGCATTCAGGGCGCTTTGGGGCCGAAAGCCAAAGTCGGGTTGAATCCGCAGGAAATAACCATCGCCGAGGCGCTCAAACAAAAAAATTACGCCACCGCCATTTTCGGGAAATGGCACCTGGGCGACGCGCCGCAATTCCTGCCGGTCCGGCAGGGGTTCGACGAGTATTACGGCCTGCCGTATTCGAACGACATGTGGCCGTTTCACCCGGCGTTTGTGAACTTGCCGGCCGATTCCCCCAAGCGCAAACAGAATTATCCCGACCTGCCGATGATCGAGGGCGACCGCGCGGTGAATCCCCAAGTGACGGCGGAGGCCCAGGCGCAAATGACCACCCAATACGCCGAGCGCGCCGTCCGCTTCATCGAGCGGAACCGCGACCGGCCATTTTTTCTTTACCTGGCCCACAACATGCCGCACGTGCCGCTGTTTGTTTCCGAAAAATTCCGGGGTAAATCGGGGCGCGGCCTTTACGGGGACGTGATCATGGAGATTGATTGGTCGGTCGGCGAGGTGCTGGCGGCGCTGAAAAAGCAGCGTCTCGAAGAAAACACCCTGGTCATTTTCACCTCCGACAATGGGCCGTGGCTTTCTTATGGCCATCATGGCGGGAGCGCCGGTCCCTTGCGGGAAGGCAAGGGCACGGTGTGGGAGGGCGGAGTTCGCGAGCCGGCGCTGATGCGATGGCCCGGCAGGATTCCCGCCGGCAGCGTCTGTCACGAGCCGGCAATGACCATTGACCTGCTGCCGACCATCGCGAAATTAGCGGGGGTGGCGTTGCCAACCAATAAGATTGACGGGCTGGATATCTGGCCGCTCATCAGCGGCCAACCCGGCGCGAAATCACCGCACGAAGCCTATTATTTTTGGTATGCGAACAACGAGCTTCAGGCCGTCATGAGCGGGCGTTGGAAGCTCATGCTGCCGCATACTTACCGCAGCATGGAAGGCCAGACGCCCGGGCGGGATGGAATGCCCGGCAACTACAAGCAGGTGAAAATCGAAAGCCCGCAGCTTTACGATTTGGAGACCGATATAGGCGAGCGAACCGACCTGGCCGCCCGTCACCCGCGGGAAGTTGAGCGTCTGCTCGCGCTGGCGGAAAAAGCCAGGGCGGAATTGGGCGATAGCCTGGCCAAAACCAAAGGTACTGGGACGCGCCCGGCCGGGCGAAGCGACTCGCCCTGAGCTGGCGCGGCGGGCCGCCCCCAAAATTCCGCGCCGCCAAACGCCTCAAATCGAATACGCGGCCTCCCAGGGAACGGCCCCCGATTTTTTGCTTACGCCGCGATCAGGGTTGGCGGCGAGGTGCTCGCAAATTTTGAAGATGGTTTCCACCTCGCCCGGCAATTGCAGGCCGGCGGCGAGCTGCTCGGCGGTTTGCGGCCGGCCTGGGGACTGCTTGAGGCGCTCGATTATTTTCAACTGCAGGGCCAGGACATTGTCGGCCGCGACCTTGCCGGCCTGAACGCCGGGCTGATGATAGGCGTTGATGTTAATCAAGCTGGCATAAATGCCCACCGTCCGCTCAAACAAGGCGATCAGGGCGCCCAGACAGAAGGGGGAAACCTCGCGCAAAGTGATGGTGATGGACTCCCGCCCGTTCTCGAAGAGGGCGCGGCGGGTGCCGAGATAGAAGCCTTCGAGGAAATCGCCGGACGTGGCGCCATCCCCCACGATGATGGATTCCCCCCGCCGATCGCGCAGCACCTCGATGAACGTGACAAAGAAATTATTGAGCCCTTCGCGCAATTGTTGCACGTAGGCGTGCTGGTCGGTTGATCCTTTGTTGCCGAAGACGCTCAACCCCTGGTTGACCAGGCGGCCCTCGCGGTCCCGTTCCTTGCCCAGAGATTCCATAATCAACTGTTGCAGGTAGCGCGACAACAGCTCAAGCCGGTCTTTATACGGGATCACCACCAGGTCCCGGGCGCCCCGCCCGCCGCCGCTGTAATACCACATCGCCGCCATGCGGGCGGCGGGATTGCTCTCCGCGCGCGCCTGCCGGGTGATTTCATCGCTCGCCTTGGCCCCGGCGAGCAGGCCGTCAATGTCCAGCCCCTGCAGGGCCGCGGGCAACAGGCCCACCGCCGAGGTGACGCTGGTGCGTCCTCCCACCCAATCCCACATCGGGAAAATATCCAGCCATTGGTCACGGACGGCCTCCGTGAACAGCCGGCTGCTGTCATCCATCTGGGTGATGGCCGCCGCGTGCTTGGGAAAATCGAGTCCGGCTTTTGTCCAGGCCTCGGCGGCCTCGCGGAGGCCGTTGCGGGTTTCCTTGGTGGCGCCCGATTTGGAAATGACCAGGCACAGTGTTTTGCCCAGTTCGGTGACAATGTTGGCCAGCACCTTGTCCATGCCGTCCGGGTCCGTGTTGTCAAAGAAAAACAACCGCAGCTTGTCGGTCGCCGGGTGGCCCAGGGCGTTGGCTACCAATTGCGGGCCCAAGGCCGAACCGCCGATGCCAATCAACAGCAGGTTCTCGAACGGCCCGCGCTGGCCGGCGATCGTGCCCTCATGGACCCGGCGGGCAAAGTCTTTAATCCGAAGCCGCGTGGACTCGATGTCCTCGGTGATGGCCGGGCTCGGCGCCAATTGGGGATGGCGCAGCCAATAGTGGCCGACCCGCCGTTTTTCATCGGGATTGGCCAGGGCGCCGGCTTCCAGTTCGCGCATGTCCGCCGCGGCCTTGTCCAGCATCGGCGCCATTTTCGTGAAATAATCATCGGGGAAAGCCATGCGGCTGGTGTCCAAAGCCAGCCCGAGCCCTTCGAATTCCAGGTAGTTGGCCTTGAACCGCTCCCACAGTTGCTCGTTTGTCCAGTTCATCGTGCGGGCAGCCTAGCGAGGCAGCCCTTGCCAGTTCAAGGAAAAGTGGCATTGGCCGGGCCGTCGGGCCGTCGTGAAAATCAAAGCCGCGGGGAATTAATTCGCGGTGGGCAGCGGCGCCCGCGCGAGCATTTCGGCCGGTTACAGCTTCGCCGGCTCGTTCAGCAGGGCGACGATGCGGGCCAGCAGCCGGCCGGCCGCGCCGCCATCCAGCACCCGATGGTCGAAACTCAACGTCAATTGCGCCTCGGTGATGGGCACGAATTGATTTTTAGACTCGTCCCAGTGCGGCGCCTTGCGCCCGGCGCCCAGGCCCAGCACCAGCGTCTGCTCCGGCAGCGGGATGGGGGTGGCCCAGATTAAGCCGAAGGTGCCGTAGTTGGTCACGGTGGCGATCGAGCCGCCGGTGGCCTCCGCCGGCAGATTGCGCTGGCGGGATTGCTCCAGCAATTGGTTGTAAATCGGGGCCAGCTCGGTGAGCGGTTTCTTGTCCACCTGCCGAATGACCGGCACGAGCACCCCGGCCTCCGCTTCAACAGCGAAGCCAACATCAATGGCCGGGGGATGCACGATCTGGCTGCCCACCAGCCGCCCGGCGGTCGCGCTGTTTTCCGCCAGCGCAATGCCCAGGGCGCGCAAGGCGTAAAGCGTCGGCCCGGGTTTGGAGGCCAGGCTTTTGCGGTGCGCCAGCAGGGGATCCATGATGAACGGGAGCCCCACGGTCGCTAACGGGCGGGTCCAACTGCGGCGCATTGCGTCCGCCACCGCCACGCGCATGGAGGAGGCGGGAGTGAGTTTCTGCTTTTCCAGGTTGGCGATATAGCGCTCGAAATCCTCGATGGTGACGCGCCCGCCCGCGCCGCTGCCGGCGACGCCTGACAAGTCGGCGGCGTGCAGCCCTAATTCGTTGATGCGGGCCTTGAGCCGGGGCGACATGTAGCTGGCGCCCGTCACATGCGCCGGCACCGGCAGGCCCTTGATGCGCGGTTGCACCTGGGGTTTTGGCGGCGGTTCGGCGGGCGCGGTCCAACCCGGCGGTGGCGAAAGGCTCTCCTTGGGGGCAGAGGGCGTGTCCAAGCCGACCCGCCGGGCTTCTTCGACGCTGGCCTCGATCCAGCCCAGGGTAGTGCCGACCGGATAGCTTTCATTTAATTGGGCGTCCCACGCGGCGAGATGGCCGCGGCAAGGGCTCACCACCGTCATGGTCGCCTTGTTGGTTTCCACTTCCACCACTTCCTGATCGGGCTCGACCGGCTCGCCAGCCTTGACCAACAACCGGACCACCGTGGCTTCCGCGATGGATTCGCCCAGTTGGGGCATGATGATGGGAATTTGCGGCATGGAATTGAGCTATAGTTGAAGCAGGTTTCGCACCGCGGCGGCGATGCTTTGTTCGGTGGGCCGATGGGCGGCCCAAAGGGCCGGGTGAAACGGCACTGGGGTGTCCTTGGCGTTCAATCGTTGCGGCGGCGCGTCCAGCAGGCCAAAGCCCTCCGCGGCCACCCGGGCGACGACTTCGGCGGTGACACCACCCCAAGGCCAAGATTCCCCAACCGCCAGCAGCCGGCCGGTGCGCGCCACTGAAGCCATGATCGTATCGGTGTCGAGCGGTTTGATGGTGCGCAAATCCACCACTTCGATTTGGATGCCTTCGCCCGCCATTGCTTCGGCCACCGCCAACGCTTCATGCACCATCGCGCTGTAAGCGACGACGGTCAAATCCCGTCCCGGCCGAATGACATGCGCCTTTCCGGCCGGCAGGGCGGTGTCCGGCAGGCGTTCGGCCTTGAGATGGTAATAAAGAAATTTATGCTCGCAGAAAATCACGGGATCATCAATGGCCACCGCCTCGAGCAGCAACCCAAAGGCGTCTTCGACGGTGGCCGGGGTCATCACAATCAGGCCGGGGTAATGGGCGTAAAGGGCCTCCATGCTTTGGCTATGAAAGGGGCCGCTGCCCAGCGTGCCGCCCGAGGGCAGCCGGACCACGATGGGGCAGGGGACGCCCGTCCGCCAATGGAGAGTGGCCGCCTGGTTCACTACCTGGTTAAAGGCTACTGTCGAAAAGTCGGCGAATTGAATCTCCACAATGGGCCGCATCCCCTCGATGGCCGCGCCCACCGCCGCGCCCAGAATGGCGTCCTCGCTGATGGGGGCGTCAATAACCCGCCCAGGGAATTGGTGGTAGAGATTTTTAGTGGCCTTGAACGCCCCGCCAAAGCGCCCCACATCTTGTCCGTAGATGAAAACCCGCGGGTCGTCCGCCAAGGCTTTCTCCTGGGCCGCGCGAATGGCTTCGAGGTAGGTGACGCTCATGGATGGCCCCCGCCGTTGTTGGGGCGTTGTTCGGCCAAGTGACGGGTGGCCAGAGCCGTCCAATCCTCGCGGTAAGGATCGGGCGCCGGCTCGCGTTGCACCTTCGCCACCACCGCGTCCACCTCCTGCTGGGTGGCCGCCCGCCAGGCCTCGAGTTCTCCGGGTTGCGCCCAACCGCGCCGCAATATCTCCTGTTCGGCCACCACGAGACAATCGCGCCCCACCGGCGCTTTTTTTAGGGCGGGATTCACATACGAGGCGTCATCATGCTCCCCATGGCCGCAAAGCCGGAGCAGCGAAGCCACCACCATTTGCGGGCCATCACCCCGCCGCGCCTTGTCACTGGCGGTTTTAACCACCCGCAGGCAGGCCGCCAAATCCGTTCCGTCCACCGCGCGCCCTTCGACGCCGTAGCCGGCGGCGCGATCCAACAGCGAACGACAGGCGTATTGGCGTTGGCTGGGGGTGGAATAAGCGTATTGATTGTCGGCCACCACCACCAGCAGCGGCAATCGTTCCACCGCCGCTTGGTTTAGTCCTTCGTGAAAGGCGCCGGTGGAAGTTCCGCCATCGCCGATGCAGGTGGCCCCGATGCGCCCGGTCTTGCCTTGCAACCGCCAGGCCAGCAGCGCGCCGTTGACCACCGACACCATCGCGCCCAAATGACTGATCATGGGCAGCAACCCCTCCTGGGGGCGGCCGCGATGAATGTTGCCATCTCTTCCCCGCATCGGCCCCAAAGCGGAGCCGAGGTAGGTTCTTACCGCGTCCAGGGGCGTTTCCTTGAAGGCCAGCCGTCCGGCCACATCCCGAATCAGCGGGGCAAAAATGTCCTCCGGCTGAAGCGCCAGGCCCACCGCCACGCTCAGGGCCTCCTGCCCGCGCCCCAGGAATACCCCGCCGTGAATCATTCCGCCCCGGTAAAGGTTGGCCATCTTGTCATCCAACACCCGCGCCAGCAGCATGATCCGGTACGCGCGCAGATACTGCTCGCGCGCCTGGATTTCCGCCTCGGGCTCGTTGGCAACCGCGTCAACCATGCCGGGAGTTTATGAAGAACATTACTTTCGGGCAAACTTCTTTTGCCACCCCTCAGGAAACTTGCGCCGCCAGAGCCATTGGCGGACTGGGCGCCACCGCCTCCGCCAGCCGCCGCATCTTTTTCACGGCGGCCCCCATGTTCGGCTTGGCGAACAAACCGGTGCCGCTCACAAAGGTGTCCGCTCCGGACCGCGCGCAGTCGGCCACGGTGCTGAAATTGATGCCGCCGTCCACTTGCACCCGGTAATGCAGCCCTTTTTCCTGCCGCCAGGCGGCCGCCTGCTGGATTTTGGGCAGGGTTTCCACAATGAACTCCTGCCCGCCAAAACCGGGATTGACGGTCATCACCAGCAACAGGTCAATGCGGTTCAAATGCGGCTGGCACAGCGCCATGCTGGTGGGTGGATTAATCGCCAGACCGGCCTTTAGGCCCAGGCTGCGAATTTTCCAAAGCAACTGGGCCACTTTATGTTCGCCTAATTCGGCGTGGATCGTCAATTGGTCCGCGCCGGCCTTGGCAAACGAATCGAGCAGGATTTCCGGCTTCGAGCACATCAGGTGGACATCGAAAAACAGGCGGCTGGCGGGCCGTATGGCGCGCACCACCGCCGGTCCGAAGGAGATGTTTGGCACAAAATGGCCGTCCATGATGTCCAGGTGCAGCCAGTCCGCTCCCGCCCGCTCGGCGCGGGACACCTCCGAATACAGGCGGCTAAAATTCGCCGCCAGCAGCGATGGCGCAATTATCATGGGCGCAGCTTAGCCGCCGCCCGCGGAAAAGACAACCGATTTGGCGGGCTGGCCTGGAGCGGGCCGGTTTGAATGGCTGGACGGTTGCCAACATTTATCAAAGCTGATGTTGACAAGTTTGTCAACAGGCGTAGCTTGGCGTCATGCAAATCGGCACAATCATCAGAAAAGCGCGCAAGGAGAGAAAAATGTCACTTCGGGCTCTGGCAAAGGCCGTGCGGACGGACCCGGCTTACCTCTCGCGGATTGAACGTGGCAAGGTTGAGCCGTCAGAAGAAATTCTGCGGAGCCTCAGCAAGCATTTAGGCCTGGCGGCTGAGGTTTTACTGGTTCAGGCGGGCAGGCTGCCGCATGAACTGCAAGGACGGCTCCTGCGCAGCATGGAGTTTCCTTTGGGAATAGTGCTCCAAGAGGATTTAGCGCCTTACGGTGAACCGCGATTCTTTCTGCCGGGCAAGCGGGCCATAGAGGAAGAGGACTTTCCGTTCGAACACCTCAGCGAAATTGCAGAAATGGAAAGCTGGCGCAAGGAGCTGAACCGTCCGATTTACCACCTGCACAAATGGTGGGCACAACGCCTTGGCTCGGTGTTCCGGGCGACGATTCTCGGGGCCTTCTCAGCGGCGGGAACAGACATCATGAAGAAGTTTTATGAGCCGGTGTCGCTGGAAAAGGCGGTTGTGTTCGACCCGTTCCTGGGCAGTGGCACAACGGTGGGGGAAGCACTGAAGCTCGGCGCCCGCGCCATAGGGCGGGACATCAATCCGGTGGCGGTCTTCACTGTCAAGAACGCCATGCGCCCGCACTCTCGCGACGAGGTGAACAGCACTTTCCGCAGAATCCAGAGCAAGGTGGCGGAAGCGCTCCAGAGGTACTACCAGACGAAACTGGCCGATGGAACGTTTGCTGAGGTGCTCTACAATTTTTGGGTCATGGTGGCCGAATGCCCTGCCTGCGGGCATGAAGTTGATTTGTTTTCGTCGTTTGTCTTCGCCACCAACCATCACCCTGACAAGAAGGCCGCCGGCTATGCCGTGTGCCCCGGCTGCGGAAATCTGGATGCAGTGAACCGCTTGGAAAAGCAGCATACCTGCCGGAAGTGCCAGAAGGTGTTTGAACTGGAGGGCGGTCCCGTGCGAGGGGCCAAGGCTGAATGTCCGAAGTGCCAGCACGGCTTCACCATTGCCAAGGTCTTCCAGGAAAAGGGGCGGCCACCCTCCTACCGGCTCTACGCCAAGCTGGTGCTGAAGTCTGATGGCTCAAAGGAGTACTTGCCGGCCACTGATTTCGACCGGGAGCTTTTCGCGCAAGCCAAGGCGGAGCTAGCGAAGGGGAAGCACCCTTATCCCGTGATGAAGCTCGCCTCCGGCTACAATACGGACCAGGCCATCAATTACTGCTTCACACACTGGCATCAGTTCTTCAACGAGCGGCAACTACTCTGCCTGAGCACCCTGGCTCAGGCGATTCGGGGGATTGAGAATCCGGGAATCAAGGAATTGTTCTTCTGCCTGCTCTCGGGGTGCCTCGAATTTAACAACATGTTCGCCTCGTACAAGGGGGAAGGAACCGGGGCGGTCCGCCACATGTTCTCGCACCACATTCTGAAACCGGAACGGACCCCCCTGGAAGCGAACCTTTGGGGGACTCCAAAGAGTTCGGGGGCTTTTTCAACCCTGTTCGAATCGAGACTGCTCCGGGCACTCGAATACAAGTATGACCCATTTGAGATCAGGCCCACCACCCGCAACGGGCGGCCGTCGTCGGAAAAGGTCTATGGACTCAACCGCCCGCTGAAAGCGGAGAGCGCCCGAAACTACAGTGATTTCCAGGGTGGCAAGAGCCTTTACGTCTCCTGCGGCGACTCGGCACATACCGATGTCAGGACAGGGAGCGTGGATGCCGTCATCACGGACCCCCCGTTTTTTGACAACGTGCATTATTCGGAACTGGCGGATTTCTTCTACGCCTGGCAGGCGTTCTTCAACAACGGCATGAAATCGCAGCCTGACCTCACAACGCGCAGCGAACAGGAAGTGCAGCACACTGATGCGGCGGTGTTCACAGAGCGACTGGGTGGAGTCTGGAAGGAATGCCACCGCGTTCTGCGGGATGACGGTTTGCTGGTGTTTAGCTACCATCACTCGCGCAAGGATGGATGGAGCAGCGTGTTGCGGGCGCTCTCAGGCGCGGGATTTCGAATTGTAGCCACTCACCCCATCAAGGCGGAAATGTCGGTTGCCGCCCCGAAGCAGCAATCGAAGGAACCGATTGACGTGGATATCCTCGTTGTCTGTCGAAAGGCCAGCCAAGACAACGGAACGCCGGCGAGGCCATCACGCGTGATTCTGGAAAGGTCGCGGGAAGCGACAAAAAAGCAGGTGCGACGGTTCAATGATTGCGGCCGAGAAATGGGGAGAGGGGATGTCCGGGTAATCTTTAATGCCCACTTGATCCGTCTCATCTCTCAAACTGACCAGGAAGGAACCGGCAGCGTTGTCCTAGAGACACTTCAGGATAAGGCGGAGCCTGAGATTGAGGAAATACACCGGGGCCAGGTGGTCAAGACGCCACAGGCTACCAACGAACCTGTTGTCCTTGAACTCGCCCTGGCCTAATGGGCATCAACCTGCGGTCTTGAGATCGAGGCGGAACTTGCCACGCGGTTGAGTCTTCTCGCTTCGCTGTGGCGTCGGAAAGGGGTCGAGAAGATCGAAGGCGGCTTTCGCCGGCACGCTGGCATAGTCGGACTCCAAACCGAAGCAGTGGAAGACACGCTCCCCACCGGCCTTGGCGCTTCGGCGAAGTTGGCCAATGCGCCGCAGCGGGCCCTGGTGCGTTGACAGATTCTCGGACGTGTGAACAAGGGTCGGTTGTTTCTGCAATTGGTCACAGCCCAGGGGATTGGCGAAAATCAGCATCGGGCGGCAACGGTCGGCACCATCCGCAAAGGTGCCCAGCCCGATTTGTTTCTTACGCTCCCCGACGACGCTCAGATAGTAGTCAAAGTCCTCGTTCAGCAAGTTGCCATCGCAAACCACCAAAGAGGTCAGTTGGTACTGGCCCTGTTTCCCGGAGACTGGTTCCTGGCAAACGAAGAGGTAGAAGCCACGAATGTCGAGCGGGTTGTCCTGACTGTCGTAAACGCGGACTGTGCCACAAGGCGGAGTGGTGTTGTAATCCAAGCCGGAATTGCGGGCGATCTTGCCGCCGGCGGCGCGTTCCAGTTTCTTGACCTCCAAACCCATTATCCGCGACGTGTCGCTCCGAAGGGCAGATCGTGGCTGGTTTGCACACAGGCTGCGCCTCATCAGGACGATGTCCGGGGTGATCAGGGGGCCACTGGCTTTTGGACTTTCAACATCTTTGGGCATCTTCGTCGAGAGGATGCGTTGCAGGTTCTCGTCGAAGGGATCGGCCTGGGTGTTGGCCTTGCCGCGAAGTGTATAGGGCACGGGACGGCATTTGCCGTTAAAAAACTCAAGCCGAAGAGTCAAAAACAACTCGGCAGCAAGATCGGTGTACCGCATAAATACGAAGTTCATACCCTTAAAGGCATGGATGTGGCAACCTAAAGCAAGCGAGAATTATGGAAGACAGGGAGGCGGGCAGCCGGTAATGGTGATAAGCGCCAGCCAATGCGCAAAGCGGAAATGGCAGACATTATCGGCGCCGCCCATCTTTATCTCGCCACGCGGCGGCGGGCGTGTTTATGCTGGGTCGGCATGAACGACCGGCGAGCGTTTTACGAGGGGCGCGCGGCGCACCGCGACCGCGAGACACGCCGCCATTATCACACTCTGCTGAAAAGCTATTATCGCTTTCTGGTGCCGCCGGGGTTGCGCGTGCTCGAACTTGGCTGCGGTTTGGGGGACCTGCTCGCCGCCGTCGAGCCGGCTCGCGGGGTGGGCGTGGATTTCAGCGAGGGGATGGTTCGCCGGGCGCGCCAACGGCATCCGCGCCTGGAATTTGAACTTGCCGAGGCGCTCGATTTTTCCAGCGCGGAAAAGTTCGATTACATCATTTTGTCCGACCTCCTGAACGACGTGCCGGATGTGCAGGCGGTGCTGGAGCGGGTGCGCCGCCTGAGCCACCCGCGCACCCGGCTGGTCGTCAATTTTTTCAATAACTTGTGGCGGCCGGTGCTGGCCGTGGCGCAGGCGGTGGGCGCCAAGGCGCCTACCTGCCCCCAAAACTGGCTTTCGAGCGACGATCTGCGCAACCTGCTGCACCTCGCCGGGTGGGAACTGGTCAAAATGGACACGCGCATCCTTTGCCCAGTCCGTGTCCCTGTCTTGGCCGGGTTGTTGAACCGGTTCGTGGCGCCGCTGCTGCGGCCATTGTGTCTCAGCGTGTTCATGGTCGCGCGGCCCCGGCCCGAGGCGCCGCCCGACCGCCATTATTCCTGCACGGTGGTCATCCCTGCCCGCAATGAGTCGGGCAACATCGAAGCCGCCGTCCAGCGCACGCCGGAGATGGGGATGGGGACCGAAATAATTTTTATCGAAGGGCACTCGAAGGACGACACTTGGGAGGAAATCCACCGCGTCGCCGCCCGGCATCCGGAGCGCCGCATTAAAATCCTCAAGCAACAAAGCAAAGGCAAGGGCGGGGCGGTGCGGGAGGCCTTCGCGCACGCCACTGGCGACTTGCTGTTCATCCTCGACGCCGATCTGACGATGCCGCCGGAGGAACTGCCGAAATTTTATGAGACCGCGCGCTCGGGCCTGGCGGACTTCGTCAACGGCGTGCGGCTGGTTTATCCGATGGAAAATCAGGCGATGCGCTTCCTGAACATGGTGGGTAACAAGTTTTTTTCCCTGGCCTTCAGCGCCATCCTTGGGCAATCCATCAAGGACACCCTCTGCGGCACCAAGGTGCTTTTCCGGGCCGACTACGAGCAAATTGCGCGGAACCGCGCCTATTTTGGGGATTTCGATCCCTTCGGTGACTACGATTTGTTGTTTGGCGCCGCCAAACTCAACTTGCGAATCGTGGATTTGCCCATCCGCTATCGCGCGCGCACCTACGGCGACACCAACATCCAGCGCTGGAAACACGGCTGGCTGCTCCTGCGCATGACCTGGTTTGCCGCGCGACGCTTCAAATTCCTCGCATGACCACGCCGCTGGACCAGCACCAAGCAGAAATCCGCGAAAACCTGCGAAGTTGGGCAGCGAAGCCGCTGCTGCGCGAGATTTACACCGGGTTTTATCGCCGCATCCTGCCGTGGGTGGACCTTGATCGGCCCGGCCAATTGGTGGAGATCGGCTCGGGCATCGGCAATCTCAAGGCCCATCTGCCTCAAGCCCTGGCCACCGATCTCTTTCCCCACCCCTGGCTCGACCTGGTCTGCGACGGCTACGATTTGCCGTTCCGGGACGGCAGCGTTTCCAACCTGGTTCTGTTCGATGTTTTTCACCATCTCGAAGCGCCGCGCGCATTCTTTTTGGAGGCCGCGCGGGTGGTGGGGCAGGGGGGGCGGGTTATTCTTTTTGAGCCTTTTATCAGCCTGGCCAGCCATCCCGTTTACGGGCTGCTCCACCATGAACCGGTGGCGATGGACAAGCCCATCAACATGACGGCGCACTTGGCGCGGCCACGCGCTTATTACGCCGCTCAAGGCAACGCCACCCGCCTCTTTTTCCGCCAGGAAATCCCCGAGTGCCTCGCCGGTTGGGAAATCCTCCACGCCGAGGCCTTCAGCGCCTTTCATTACCTGCTCTCGGGCGGTTACAGCAAGCCCGCCTGCTATCCGGCCCGCTGGCTGCCCGCCCTGTTGCGGCTGGATGCCTTTCTTTCCCGCTGGCCGCGACTTTTTGCCGCCCGCTGCCTGGTTTGCCTGCGGGCGCTTGCGGATTAACCGCGCTTCCCCGGCGCGTTTCTCAAGCCCGAGAGTGCGAGCCCGGCTCAGGCCAGGCGCAACGCGACTTCCGCCACGTGGGCCCCCAGCTTTTTGGCGGTGTCCAGACCCAGTTCATCCCCGCTGATGTCATCCTTCGTGGAGAGCACCGTGGCTCCCTGGAACGCCGGCGCGTTCCCACCCACGGCGATCATCCCGAAGCAGAGCATCGCGGCCTGGATTTGCTCGATGGTCATTTCCTGCCCGCCGTTGCGGAAAGCGCCGACCGCCACCACGCCCACCGGCTTGTTGGCCAGCAGCATCTTGGGATCGCGCAGCGGCGCGCAGCGCTCGATGAACGCCTTGCAGAGTGAGCTCATGCCCCGGAAATAGGAGGGTGAGCCGATAATCAGGCCGCCGAGCGCCGGGTCCTGCAACTTCGGCAGGATGCCCGCGAAGTCGTCCGCCGGCGGCTTGGGCGAGTAGCCGGCAATGCTCAGCCCGCCCAGGTCAATCAACTCGGTTTGAATCCGGGGATTAACCGCTTTGGCGGCGTCCAGCGCCGCCTGCACGGCTTTGGCCGTCGTCATCCCTTTGCGCGGGCTGCAGGCCACGCCGATGATTTTCACCGGCGCGCCCCCGGCTTCTGCGGCCAGGGCGGAGGTTGCGGTGGCGGCCACCGCGGCGGCGCCGGCGGCGGCGAGGAAGTTTCGACGATTTACGGTTTCTTTCATGGGTTTCCTTTGGTTATGGGTTCTTGGTTTGTTTTTCTCTCACCACATTTTTGTTTTGACGGTTATCAACACTCCAGTAACTCCGCGCCCTTGGCCGCCACTTCCCGGATGCGGGCCGCCGTCACGCGCGTCGCTCCTTTTTCGAAGCCCATTTCCGCGAGCTTCAGATGCTGAAAATCCTGAAAGCCGGCCAGCTCCATCGTCTTGCGGGCGCATTCCTCCTTGCAGCCGTCAATCACCAGCACCCGCGCGGCGGCTTTCGTGTTCGCCAGGATGCCCTCAACCCGCCCACCGATGCCGGCCAGGCAATACATCTTGCCGATTAGATCGAGTGTCATCTGCCGCGCGGCACGGTCGGTTAAGCCGCCCACATCCGACGCGCCGGAGCATGGGAAAATAAGTTTGGGTGCGGCCTGACAGGTGCATGGAGGTTGGGTGTTCATGGACTTGTGCTTGGAGTGTTTGATTGGGGGTTGTTAGGACTGGCGTCGGCGGCATTCGCTCCCTGATCCGGTTGAAATCCCCGCCACCCGCCGCCGAGGGACTTGACCAGCGCCACAGCCGCCGCGAACCGTTGGCCGCGCAGGCGGGCGACGACGCGCTCGCGTTCCAACGCCGCACTTTGCGCCGTGGCTACCTGGAGATAGGTGACGAGGCCGGAGCGATACCGATGGTTGGCAATTTCGAGCAGTTTGCGGGCGGACGCCAAGGCCGCTAGTTCCTGTTCGTATTGCCTGGCTAGCAGGTGTTGAGCGGCGAGGTTGTCTTCAACTTCGGCGAAGCCCGTCAGCACGGTTTGGCGGTAGCGTGCGACGGTCTCTTCGTAAGCGGCTTTGGCAACGCGCCGTTTCGCCTGCCGCTGGCCGCCGTCAAACAAGGGCCATGAAAGGGACGGCCCGACCGCCCACAAACGGCTTGGCCAGTTGAACAGGGTGCCTGCGTCAATACTTTGGAGCCCGGCCAGCCCGTTAAAGCGGACGGTGGGGAAATACGCTGCCTGGCTGACACCGAGGTCGGCGTTGGCGGCGGCCATCCGCTGTTCGGCGGCGGCAATGTCGGGCCGGCGCTCGAGCAACGCGGAAGGCAGCTCGGGCGGGATGACCGGAATCTCGAGGTCGAACGAAACTGCAGGCAGATGAAACAAAGTGGCGGGCTGGCCGGTCAATGCGGCGAGCGCATGCTCGAACCTTGCCCGGGTCAAGGTGAGGGCGGGCAGCTGCGCTTCGGCGGTTTTCAACACGGTCTCCGCTTGGGCCACATCAAGGTCGGAGATGAGGCCACCCGCTCGCCGGTTGCGGGTCAATTCGAGTGCCTTGCGGTAGGTTTCGATACTTGCAGCCAGAGCGGTCTTTTCCGCATCGAGCGCGCGAAGGGTGAAGTAATCGGCGGCGACTTCGGCGGTAATGGCGAGACGGATGCCTTCCAGGTCGGCGGCACTGGCTTGAATGGTGGCTTGCGCGGATTCCACCTGTCGTCGCACGCGACCCCACAGATCCAATTCGTAGCTTAGGTCAAACGGCAGGACGAAACTGTCGTAGGTCGGTCCGAGCCCCACTGCTTCGCCGGTTTGATTGTTGGGGCGATTCTCCGAAGACCGCTGGCGCGTCGCGGCGAAGCCTGCGCCAAGGCGTGGAAACAAACCCGAGCGCGCGACGTCCGCGCTGGCGCGAGCTTGCGCGAAACGGGCCAGTGCAACCTGGACTTGCTGGTTGGCCTCGGCCGCCTGCGCTTCAAGGCGGTTCAACTCAGCGTCGCCAAAGATTTCCCACCACGGGCCCTTGGGGACGTGCGCCACCGGTTTGGCGACCTTCCACGCGTTCGTCGCGCCAGCGTAGGCGGCAGGCATCGCCGCCACTGCCGGTGGCCGGCGATATTCAGGCCCGACAGCGCAACCTGCGAGCAGCGCCAGCGTGAAAGCCGCGAGCCTGCGCCGCGCCGCGAGTGGCCCGAGCAAGTTGGGTTGGGCGCGCGTCATTTGATTGTTCCCGGCTTGTTCACTTCCGGCTTGGTCGCGGCGGCCGCACGCACGACCGCCCCGCTGGTCAAGGAGTCGGAGGGATTGAGGATGACCCGGTCGGCCGGGCTGACGCCGCCCAGGATTTCCACCGTCGCGCCAAAGTCGCGCCCCAGTTTGACCTTGCGCAGTTCAACCTTCCCCTCGGCCAAGACCAGGCCCACCTGCGGACCTTCGGCGCGGAACAAAAGGGTGTTGCCCGGCAGGGTGAGGGTGGGGGTTCTTTTGGCCTCGACGAAACGGACCTGGCCGAAGCTGCCCGCCAGGATTTCGCCGCGTGAGTTGTCCACCTCAAGCTCGGTCAGCAACGTGCGCGAATCGGGGGAAATCGCCCCGGCGGTACGCGCTACCGTGGCCGTGAAAACCTGGCCGGGCTTTTCAGGAATCAGCAGCTCGGCGGGTTGGCCTGGAGCAACACTTAGGGCTTGCGCCTGGGGCACCCGGGCATACACGCGGAGCTTGTCCGTTTGGGAGAGGCGGAAAAGCTCCTTGCCGCTCCCGGCGGTGACCAGATCGCCCACGTCCACCGATCTCGCGGCCACCACGCCGGCAAACGGCGCCGTGACACGGGCAAAGCCCTGCATCTCCTCCAACCGGCGCACGTTCGCCCGCGCGGCCTTGACCGCCGCGGTTTTGAGGGCGAAGTCGGCCTGTTTTTCGGCGGTTTCCTGCTCGCTGACGCTGGCGGTTTTTAGCAGTTCGGTGTAACGTTCGGACGTGGATTGGGAAAGCGCCAGCGCGGCTTCGACTTCGGCCAGTTGATGGCGGGCGCGTTCCAGTTCCTGATCGAGTTCGGGGGTTTCAATTTCCGCGAGCAACTGGCCGGCCTCAACGCGCGCGCCCAAGTCCGCCAGCCAGCGCTTGAGGTAGCCGCTGGCGCGGGCGTAAATCGGCGCTTCGATCCATGCTTTCACCTCGGCTGGCAGCGGCGGACTGGCCACAGGCTTTCCGGGCGCGGGCGAGACCACGGCCACGGTTGGCACAGCCAGTTCGCGCGTCTCGGCGGCCAAGGCCTCACGGGCACGCAGTCTCGGCAGCAACCCCACAATGACGGCGGCGACCACCAGCACCAGGGCGGCGAGCGCGGCGCGGGAGAGCTTGGGAGAAGGCGTGGCGTTGGAGGATTCGGTGGTCATGGTGGATTAAAGGGGTTTATCGGCGGACGGGATGGCCGCGTCGAGGTCTTCCGAAGTTCGCGCCGGGGTGCGGCGGTGCAGAATGGCGAACACCGACGGCACAAAGAACAGCGTGGCGAATGTGGCCAGGATCAATCCGCCGATCACGGCCCGGCCCAGCGGGGCGTTCTGCTCGCCGCCTTCGCCCACACCCAGTGCCATCGGCAACATGCCGATGATCATGGCCAACGCGGTCATCAACACCGGGCGCAATCGGCCGACCCCCGCCGCCCAGGCGGCCGTCGTCGCGTCCTTGCCCTGCCGGAGGTTCTGGCGAGCGAAGGTCACGAGCAACACAGCGTTGGCGGTGCCGACGCCCAGGCTCATGATCGCGCCCATCAAGGCCGGCACGCTCAAGGAGGTGAAGGTGAGATACAACCCCCAGATGACCCCCGCCATCGCGCCCAGCAGCGCCGTCAGAATAATGAACGGGTCAAGCCAGCTTTGGAAATTCACCACCAACAGCAGATAAACGAGCAGCATCGCCATGATCAGGCCGACGCCCAAGCCCACGTAGCTGGCGTTCATCGTTCGCGCCTGGCCGCGCAGTTCGATGAAGCTGCCGCGCGGCAACTCCTTTTCCGCTTGCGCAAGCAACGGTTGGAGGTCGCTCAATACGCCCCCCAGGTCCCGCCCGTTCACCCCCGCCAACACGTCAATGACAGGCATCACGTTGTAATGATTGACGATGGGCGGGATGCTGGCGCGCCGCAGGGCGGTCAAGTGGGCGAACAGTTGCGCGTCGCCTTCGCCGTCCCGGCTGGCGCTCACCGGAATCGCCTGCAAGGCCGGCACGGAATCAATCGCGGGTTCGGGCACGCGCACGTTGACGAGATACTGGACGCCGTTCTTTGGATTCAGCCAGTAAATCGGCTGGACCTGGCTGCTGCCGCTCAAGCCCAGCAGCATCGCGTCCGCCACGTCGCGCTGGGTCAGGCCAAGCTGCGCCGCCTTGGTGCGGTCCGTGATGAGCTGCAACTGGTGCAGGTCGGCGGGCTGTTGCACCCGCACGTCGGCGATGCCGGGCACGGCGCGCAGCCGCTCCGCCAGCCGGTACGCCACGGCGCGATTCTCGGCCACGCTGCGGCCCACGATCTGAATGTCGAACGGCGCCGGCAGACCGAAGTTGATCGTCTGGCTGACGATGTCCGCCGGCAGAAAATAGAAGGTCACTCCGGGAAACTGCTGATTCAGTCGCCGCCGCAGCCGGCGCACGTATTCCGCCGTGGGCTGATGGCCGGGACGCAGGGAGACCAGGATGTCCGCGTCGCCGCTGCCCACCAGTCCGTTGTCAATGTAGGTCAGCGGGATGCCGCCCCACGGCAGCCCAATGTTGTCCAGAATCCCGGCCAACTCCGCCGCGGGGACTTCACTGCGGATGACGTGCTCAACCTCGTCGGCCAGTTTGGCGGTTTCTTCGACGCGCAAGCCGCTGTTTCCCCGGAAATGCAACCGGAACTGACCGGCGTCCACCGTCGGAAAGAAGTTTTGCCCCAACCAGGGAAGCAGGAAAGCCGTGCCCAGGCAAAACGCCATAAACACCGCAACAAATGCGCCCCGATGGGCCAGCACCGCCCCCAGCCAGCGTCGGTAGCCCTCCCGAAAGCGCGCGAAGCTCCATTCAAACACCGTTTGCACCCCGACAAACGGGCGCAACCACCAAGCGACGGCGCCGGCCTCGGCGAGGTGTCCATGATAGCCACTGCGCCGGTAGAACCACATCACCAGCGTCGGCACGAGGGTGCGGGACAAAACGTAGCTGGCCAGCATCGCAAACACCACCGCCTCCGCCAGCGGCACGAACAGAAACCGCGCCACTCCTTGGAGAAAGAACATCGGCACAAATACGATGCAGATGCACAACGTGCCCACCAAGGCCGGCAGGGCGATCTCCTGCGCGCCGTCGAGAATAGCCTGGACAGTCGGTTTGCCCATCGCCAAGTGGCGGTGGACGTTTTCAATCTCGACCGTCGCGTCGTCCACCAGCATCCCTACCGACAAGGCCAGGCCGCCCAGCGTCATCAGGTTGATGGTTTCGCCCAGCGCGTGCAGCGCGGCAATCGAGGCTAAAACCGAGAGCGGAATCGAAGTGGCGATAATCAGGGTGCCGCGCCATGCGCCCAAAAACAACAGCACCATCAGCGCGGTGAGCGAAGCCGCAATGACCCCTTCCTTCAACACCCCGTCAATCGCCGTGCGCACAAAGATGGATTGATCGGCAAATTCCTGGGCCTTCAACTCGGGCGGCAAACCGCTCAAGACCCGCGGCATGGCGGCTTTCACCCCCCGCACCACTTCGAGCGTCGAAGCCGCGCCGCTCTTGAGCACCGTGAGCAGCACGCCACGCACCCCGTTCAAGCGAACGATGTTTTGCTGCGGTTGGTAGCCGTCATGCACGAACGCCACGTCGCGCACGCGGATGACTGCGCCTTTAACACTCTTGATCGGCAGGTCGTTGAGTTCATCGAGAACCGCCGGGCTGCTGTTGAGCGCCACGTCGAATTCCGTCTGGCCGATCTTGGCCGAGCCGCCCGGAAGGATGAGGTTTTGGGCGTTGATCGCGTCCACGACCGCGGTGGGCGTGAGGCCGTGCGCCTTGAGCGCTGTCAGATCAAGGTCCACCGCCACCACGCGCGCTTTGCCGCCGTAGGGATAAGGCAGCGACGCGCCAGGAACGTTCATCAGCCCGACGCGGACCTGGTTGAAGGCCATGTCCTGCAATTCCGATTCGGAGAACTTGGTGCTGGCAAAACTGTATTGCAGGATCGGCACGGTGGAGGCGTTGTAGCGGATGATGATCGGCGGGTTGATGCCTCGCGGCATCTGGCGCAAAATCGCTGGTCCGGTGGCCGCCAATTGCGCCACCGCCGCATCCACGGACGCCCCCGGCCGGAGAAACACCTTGATCACCCCCGCGCCTTTGTAGGCGGTGGACTCGACGTGCTCGATGTTGTCCACCACCACGGTGATCATGCGCTCGTGGACGTAAAGAATCCGCTGCTCAATCTCCTGCGCGCTCAGGCCGTTATAGGTCCAGACCGCGCTGACCACCGGGATGTTGATGGGCGGAAAGATGTCCGTCGGCATCCGCAGCAGCACGAAGGGCGTCAGCAGCAACAACACCAGCGCCATCACCACGAAGGTGTAAGGCCGGCGAAGAGCTAGACGTACGATCCACATAGCGCGTTTTCAAGAAGGAGGCCCCGGCGGGAATAGTGTTTGACCGCTCCGCGACGCGTGCGCCCAGTGGCTCGCCAGCGCGGCGGGCAAAGCCGCCATCCCCCAGTTCGAATTATTCCAGATGTTCATCACTCACTTCTTCGTCGCCCACAATCAACCGCTCAGCTATTAGCGATTTAGCGCACTCGCTAATGCCTTTGAGCCGCCAATCCTCGAAAAGTTACAACTGCTTCGCGTCACGCCGACTTTGGACCTGCGGACGGGCCAGCCTTTCGCAATTCCGCAACCTGGTCCAGGAACTCGTCCTGGCTCGGAAATGTAATCGCTCCGTTCGGACATACCGCAACACAATTGCTGCATAGGATGGTGCATTGGTGGAACCGCGCCACGCGAGCCCGGCCGCTCGACTTATCGAGTTCAAAGACGTTGTTGGGGCAGAACTCGACGCATTTGCCGCTGCCTCGGCAACGGGTCGGATCAATCGTCGGCCCCCACGGAATCAGCTCCCGCGGCAGGCCCCATTGGTTCGTTTCAGTCATGCTCATTGCCAAAACCTTATGGCGCGGAGTAGATCAACCACACCCCGCCCAGGATGACCAGCACGCCGCAGACATATTTAACCACCGTGACGCCCTTGGATTGTTCGTTCCAGTTCAGGAACCGCTGCACCAGTTCGGTGGACGTGCCCGCCGCCACAATCACCGCGCAATGCCCGACGCCGTAGGCGAGCAGCAGCGCCGCGCCATACAGGAAGTTGGTGGCCGCCAGCTTGAAGGTGACGCCCAGCATCGGCGCCATGTAAGCGAAGGTGCAGGGGCCGAGCGCTATGCCGAACACCAATCCGAGGATGAAGGCGGCCAGGAAACCTTTGCGCTTCATGCCGACCTGCCCCGGCCCGCCGAAAGGCATGGGGACCACGCCCAGCAGATGCAGGCCGACGACGAGAAAAATGAGCGCCACGAAATAATTTCCGTAGCGCCCCACATCGCCCATCATCCGCCCCGCCGCCGCGGTGACTGCGCCGATCGCCGCGATCGTGATAAGAATGCCCACGGCGAATAGCATCGAGGTCCAGAAGGCCCGTTTCGCCGTCACCTGGCCTTGCTCGCTGATAAAGCCGACAATGAGCGGGATGCTGGCCAGATGGCAGGGGCTGAGGATGATGCTCAAAATGCCCCAGACCACCGCCGCGCTCAGCGCTAGCAATGGTGCGCCTTCCACGGCATGACTGAGTTTCGTGAAGAGTTGTTCCATATAAAATTCCGTCTGCGGAATTTTATTTGCACTCGCCTAGCTTGCAGGCTTTGGCAATTTGCTCCGGCGTCAGTTTCATCTTGTCGGACAGCACTTGGGCGATGCTAATCTGCCGCCCCGTCATCGCCGGACGCGCTTCCAGCCACTTCTGCAGGTTGCCCTCGTCCACAAAAAAACCCTGCTTGAAGCACCCGGCGGAAACCCACTTGCCGTCCGCACCTTTCTTTTGGCCGAACCACGCAATAGCGGTCTTCGGCTCGATTGAGGCGATCTGCCCATCCAGCGTCTTCACCCGGATGATTTCACCGGTCAGCCCATCCTTAGCCTCTACTTCAATGTCCTGCTTCAGCCGCGCCGCCACGCCCATCGAGCAGTGCGTGCAGCAGCCGTGCCCGTGGGTGTTGCCGAATTTGACCCCGCAGGCGTCCTCGGGATACACCGCGCGGTCGCAGAAGGCGCAGCGCGTCGCGAGTTCTTTTGACCGCAGCACATCCCATGCGAGCAGGTTGCCCGGGCTGGTCTTTTGCTCCTTCGTCGCGGCGTCTTGGTCGGCAAACGCCTTGATCGTAGGCCGCCCTTTGGCGTCCATGCCGTAAAGATACGTGGCGGTCGTGGCCGGAATGAGCTGGCCGCCCGCCCAATCGCTCACGCTGACCTTGGCATCCACCGCTTTGGCATCCGCGCCGACGATACTGGAGAAGTAGATGAAGTAGCAGTGCGGGCCGCAGAACACGTGCTGATCGCTTTGCCCCTTCACAACGGTCTTGGTCATCGGATTCACATTCCCATCGCACATGAAGCATACCGAATCGCGCGGGCGCGTGTCCGCCGCCACTGGAGTTTCGCGCACGATGCCTGTCGCAACCTTGCCCCTGCTGACATCCACCCCGAATTCCTTCCATTTGCCGAGGATGTCCTCCTTGCCGTAGAAACCGGTGTGCCGGAACAGTTCCTTGCCTTCGGCGTTGTAGAAAATTTGCGTGGGGATCATCTCGATCCCGTATTTCTTCCCCGCGTCCGGGTTCTCCCACACATCAATAAACTCAGTGATAAATTGGTCGGCATGATTCGCCTTCAAGTCATCCAGAATCGGCTTCATCATCTTGCAGGGAATGCACTTGCCCGCGCCCAAGTCCAATAACTTGGGTAATTTGCCGGTGGACGCTGGGGCGGCCTTGGCGAGGCCGCCGCCCGCCACAGTGGCACCCGGCGCGGCTGTGCCGCCGTTATTCTCGCTTGGCGCCTTGCCCTTCTTCAGAGCCACGGCGCCGATCACAGCCGCGGCCAGCGCGGCCACAATCACCATCTTCACCGGTGTTTTCATGCTTTGGGTTCCTTTCCTGTCTCACCCCGCTGCTTGTTGCAGCATTGCCTTGATCTCCGGGATGCTCGGCACCTTGCCGGAGACCTTGATCGTGCCGTTCACCGCCAGCGCGGGCGTCATCATCACGCCAAGGGCCATGATTTGCTTTAGGTCGGCGACCTTGTTGACCTCCGCCGTCACGCCCAGTTCCTTGACGGCCTGTTCGGTGAATTGCGCCAGTGTCTTGCACTTCGCGCAGCCGGGTCCAATTACGAGGATTTGCATAATCAGTTTTTTTGGTTTTGAGGTTAAAACAACGCTCCGTAAATCAGTCCCGTAATCGTGGCCATAACCACCACGAGCCCCACATAGACGACGACCTTCTTCGTGCCCATGATGCTGCGGAGCACCAACATGCTGGGCAGGGAAAGCGCGGGGCCGGCCAGCAGCAGCGCCAGCGCCGGGCCTTTGCCCATGCCGGCGCCCATCAGGCCCTGCAAAATGGGAACTTCGGTCAGCGTCGCGAAATACATGAAAGCGCCCACCACCGAAGCGGTCAGGTTCGCCAGCAACGAATTGCCCCCCACCGATCCGCTGACCCATTCCGACGGAATCATCGCCTCATGCCCCGGCCGCCCCAGCAGCAGGCCCGAAACAAACACGCCGCCAATGAGCAACGGGAAGATTTGCTTCCCTAGAGTCCAAGTTGCTTCCAGCCACTCCCGGCCTTCGCCGGGCGTCCGGGCGCACAGCACCGCTAGGCCAGCGCAGCCCACGATGAATGGAACCAATGGCTCGCCCGGGAACACAACACTCAGCAGAACCACCGGTAACGCCGCCAGCCCCAGTTCCTTCCACCTAAACCCATACCAAAGCCCCAGTGCCGCCCCGAGTCCGGCCGCGAAGGCTCCCGCCACCGGCCATTTCCATGTGTAAATCGTGGCCCAAAGTCCCGTCGGCTCCGCCGGTTTGCTCCAGTTGGCAAACACCAGCACCCCCACCATCGCGCCGAAGAACAACACCGTCTGCCAAAGCGGACGTTTGACCTCCACTTCCGGCATCTCCGCCGCCGCTTCCGCCTTGGCTTGTTCTTCTCGCCGGAACACCAGATGCATGGCCAAGCCCACTACCATGCTGAACGCCACAGCTCCAATAGCTCTGGCCGATCCCAGTTCCATCCCCAATACCCGCGCCGTCATCACAATCGCCAGCACATTGATGGCCGGGCCAGAGTATAGGAATGCCGTGGCCGGCCCCAGGCCCGCCCCCCGCATCCAGATGCCCCCAAACAGGGGCAGAACAGTGCAGGAGCACACTGCCAGGATCGAGCCGGACACCGAGGCCACTCCGTAGGCCACCGGTTTGGGGGCTTTAGGGCCCAAGTAGCGCATCACGGCGGCCTGGTTCACAAACACACTGATACCCCCCGCGATGAACAGCGCCGGGATCAGGCAAAGCAGCACATGCTCACGCGCATACCACTTGGTCAACTCCAGCCCTTCCTTGATGGCGTTGTCAAATCGGGGCATTCCCACGGGAAGGAAGAACAACGCCGCAAAAACCGCCACGAATCCGGCCAGGATTTGCAGCTCCCTGCGTCCATCGGCCACGCCTATTTCACCCGCGCCATTCATCAGGTTGGCAGAAAAATATATTAGTCAATTAGCTAAATCGGCAATGGCCGGGCAAAAAAACTATGCCGCCGCCCGGTTTTGTCCCTTTTCCCGCACCGAGGCCACGCACTTAAAGAAATTCATCACGCACGGTGTCACCAACCGGTAAAATACCTGGGAACCGCGCTTTTCATCTTCCACGATTCCAGCGTTTTTCAGCAACGACAAATGCCGTGACACCGTCGGCATCTCCGAGCCCACCAGCGCCGCTAGTTCGCACACGCACCGCTCTCCCCGCGACAATTCGTCGAGCATGAGCAACCGCCCCGGGTGCGCCAGCGCCTTAAAAACCTGCGCCTGCGCCTTAAAATCTGCTGTTTTTGATCCAGTCATAATCGCTGTGAGTAATTTAGCCAAATGGCTAAATATTGTCAAGCCCATCGCCTCACTTTTTTCGGTTCTTCACTGGTTTCGGTGGAATAACGCCGCCAGCCCGGCAGGGCGGTAGAAACTAGCCCACCCTTTCAAGGGTGGGATGCGGGCGCAGGAAGGCCCAAAGTCCCGGAGGGACGAAAGCAGATCGTCGGAGGGGCGGCGGCGGTAGCTGGCGGCGAACGCGCGCGGATTTCTTTCGCCCCTGGCGGGGCTTGGGGACTCAGGCGGGGCGTCGTTCCCAGCGATAAATCGCTGGGCGATTACCTGCCGCCCCTGGTGGGGCTGAGCACAACGATGCTACCCAAACCAGGCGATCCCCTCACGAAAGAGACACTTGGCATGCCACTGAAAACAGCGAGGAACCACTTTTCTGCGGTCAAACGCCAGCTTGCGCCACACGGTGAGCGGCGGTTACTTGGCGATCGTTCACGCTTTCCCAAACCAATGCCGCGTCCGGTTGCACATGCTGCACACCGAGAGCATCACCGGCACTTCCACCAGCACGCCGACCACGCACGCCAGCGCCGCGCCCGAACTGGGGCCGAACAAGGTGATGGCCACCGCCACCGCCAATTCAAAGAAATTGCTGGCGCCGATGAGCGCCCCTGGCGACGCCACGTTGTGCGGCACCTTGAACCAGCGCATCAGCAGGTAGGTTAGGCTGGAATTGAAATAGACCTGCACCAGGATCGGGATGGCCAGCAGGATGACTGCAAACCATTTGGCGGTGAGGTTTTCCGCCTGGAACGCAAAGATGAGCACCAGTGTCAGCAGCAGCGCCACAATCGTCACCGGATGGAACTTGGGCAGAAAACTCTTCTCAAACCATTCCGGCCCGTGCGATTTCAGCAGACCCTTGCGCGTGAGAAACCCCGCCGCCAGCGGAATGACAATGAAGACCACCACCGAGGTGATCAGCACTTTGGAGGGCACCACCACATTGGCCACGCCGCACAGGAACATCACGATCGGCGCGAAGGCCACCAGCATGATCAGGTCATTCAGCGCCACTTGCACCAGCGTGTAAGCCGGGTCGCCGTCGGTCAAGTAACTCCATACAAACACCATCGCCGTGCAGGGCGCGGCAGCGAGAATGATCAGCCCGGCGGTGTAGTTCCGGGCCATCTCTGGTTCGATCCACGCGGCGAAGACGTTTTGCAAAAAGACCCACGCCAGGAAGGCCATGCTGAAAGGCTTCACCAGCCAGTTCACGAATAGCGTGATGAGCAGGCCCTTCGGCTTCTTCGCGATGCCGCCCAGCGAGCCGAAGTCTATCTTCAACATCATCGGATAAATCATCAGCCAGATCAACACCGCGATGGGGATGTTGACTTGCGAGCCTTTCCCAAATTCCAGTTTGCTCAGGGCGACAATGAAATCGGGCAACAGCTTGCCCAGCCCCACGCCGACCACCATGCAGATTAAAACCCAAAGCGAGAGATAACGCTCGAAGAAGTTCAGCCGCTTGGGTTCCTTCATTGTCTTGGCCGCCAGGCCATCCGATTCCGTGGTCATGTTGTTTTAATAGTTCCCTATCACCCGCAGCCGCATGTGCTATTCGTCGCGAGTCCCGCCCCCGACTCCAATTTCAAGCGTCCCGCCAATTCGGCGCGCTCCGGGTATTTTCCGCAGGCCAAAACCTGCCCATCCGCCAGCACCAGCGGCAGCGCGGCTTCCCCTTTTTCCGTCAGCGCCGCCTTGACCGTTTCGTTTTCCACAAAGGCAGCCGGATTCTGCGCCAGGTGAAGCGCCGCACTTCCACCCCCTGTTCTTCCAGCTACGTAAAATCCGCCACCCGTGCCAAGGTCCAGCACCACTTCGCCCGGCTCGAGCGCGGCCAGCGCGTTCGGATTGCCGCACGACAATCCCATGTTCGCCCCCGCCGGCAGCGCGGCCAGTTCCTCCGGGGTATAGCCGATATGTTTGGCCAGGCTGTCAGACGCCACCGGCGACGAGCCACAGCACGTTGGCGCCGGACCGCAGCACGATTCGCCGCTGGCGGCGATCTTGCCATGCCCTTCGCGAACCTTCTGCCGCACCGCTTCGGAATCTCTGTCCTGGGGAGTGTTTACCGCGGCCTCCATTTCTATTTCGGCGCGGTCAGCGCCTCCGGCAGGCTCTCGACGAACCGCCGGATTTCATCCCGCACCCGCCGATAAACGGCGAGTTTTTCCTCCCCATCCGGAAGGTGTTTCGTAAGCTTCGGCGGGTCCTCAAAACCCACATGCACCACCTTGGCTTTGCCCAGGAAGACCGGGCAGTTTTCGTTGGCGTGCCCGCACACCGTCACCACGTAATCGTAAGGCACCGGTCCGATCTCCTCTGGCGTCTTCGAGTAGTGCCGGGAAAGGTCCACGCCCGCTTCAGCCATCACCTTCACGGCGTGCGGATTCATGCCGTGTTTTTCGATGCCCGCGGAATAGGCCTCGATGAGGTCTCCCTTGAGATGGCGCGCCCAGCCCTCGGCCATCTGGCTGCGGCAGGAATTGCCCGTGCATAGGAATAGGATTTTTAACTTCGGCATTGGCGTCGGCATAGTTCAACAGGGTCGGTGTTTTTTATTCGTTTCAAGCGGGCGCGGTCTTGGGCAAGGCGGGAGTCCGCGGCCAGTGACTTTTCCACCCACTTGAGGGCGGCGCGCACGGCGGCGGGCGCGGTCCGGCTTGGCAGCCGGTAATAAATCCAGCGGCCGTCCTTGCGTGTCTCAACCAGCCCGGCCCGAAAGAGGATGGAAAGGTGTTTGGACACCGTGGACACCGCCAGGCCAAACAACTCGGTGATCTGGCAAACGCACAGCTCTCCCTCCCGCAAAGCCAGGACCATGCGGACGCGGTTTTCGTCCGCCAGCGCCTTCGCGATGCCCATGAACTCACGCATATTTTTATATTTTGCCAAATAACGAAATGATGTCAAATCTTTTTTCCGCGGGACGGAAAGCGCCGTCCCGGCCCGGAGGGCGCCGCTTGGCTGATGAAAAGGTTCGCGAATGCCCGGCGGATTTTGCCGGCCGGCGAGGCGGCCTACCGGCTGGAAAAGAGGCGGTCCGCCTCCTGCAAACTTTCCCGCGAACCGATGTCAAACCACCGGCCGGGCACGCGCCAGACAAAGAAGGGGGTGCGCGGATACAGCCACTGAACCAGGCGGCCCGGTTGGTCGGGATTGTTTTTTTCCGCCAGGTACTGGCGAATCAGCGGCAAAGTGTGGCGCGGATAGTAATAAAGGGCGATGCCGGTGAGAGTGCTGACTGGCCGCGCGGGTTTTTCCTCGAAAAAGGTGATGCGCCCCTCCGCGTCAACGGAAATGGAGTTGTATTTTTTGATCGCCTCCAGGTCGCCCACGTCATAGACCCCCAGCACCGGCGCGTTTTTTTCGCGGCAATAGTTGCCGAATTCGCCCAGCTTTTCGCTGAACAAGTTGTCGCCGGCCACCACAATCAGGTCATCGGCCAGCCGTTGGGAATCCAAAACCAATCCCAAGTCGCCAATGGCGCCCAGTTTGTTCGCGTCATCCGTCGAGCCGTCATTGATCACGCTAAGGACAGGACTGCCCTTGCCGTCCGGGCGGCGCGCGGCCCAGGCTTGGAAATGGGAGGAAAAACGCGCATTGGAGACGATGAAAATTTGGTCAATTCCCTCAACCGCGGCCAGGGCGTCCAGCACGTAATCCACCATGGGCCGACCCGCAACGGGCAGAAGGGGCTTGGGGCAATCCAGCGTCAAGGGATAGAGGCGGGTGGCGTAGCCGGCGGCCAGCACTATGAGTTTCATCGGGCTTCGTCGGCGATTTCAAACAAACCGGGCGCGACTCGACGGGCGAGGGCGCCGGCGTGTTCGATGATTTCCGCGCTGGATTCGCAGGCCAGGGCCAGCCCCGCCAGTTCCCGGGCCTCGGTCATGCGCACCCGGCGGACCAGGTATTTGATTTGGGGGACGGCGGCGGGCGCCGCGCTAAGTTCATCCACTCCCAAACCCATCAACAAAACCGCCAGCGCCGGGTCGCCCGCCATTTCCCCGCAAACCCCCACCCATAATTTCTGTTCGTGGGCGGCTTTGACGGTCATGTGTATGAGTTGCAGGACCGCCGGGTGCGTCGGCTGGTATAAGTGCGCCACCCGTTCATTCATGCGGTCCACCGCCAGGGAGTATTGGATCAGATCGTTGGTGCCGATGCTGAAGAAACGCGCGCGTTTGGCCAAGGCTTCGGCGGTGAGGGCGGCGGAGGGAATCTCGATCATGGCGCCCACCTCCATGGCGTCGTCGAACGGCTTGCCCTCGGCGCGCAATTCGATCTTGCATTGTTCGAGCAAAGCGTTGGCTTCCACCAGCTCCAGGTGGTTGGACACCATGGGATACATCAATTTGACATTGCCGCTGGCGCTGGCCCGGAGAATGGCCCGCAATTGAACTTTAAAAAGGTCTTTCTCCTGCAAACAAAAGCGGATGGCCCGCCACCCGTAAAAAGAACTGGTTTCGGGTGAAATGTTGACATGCGTTAAGAACTTGTCGCCGCCCAGGTCGAGGGTGCGTATCACCACCGGCTGCGGTTTCAAGCCCTCGGCGACCTGACGGTAGGCGGCGAACTGCTCTTCCTCGTCCGGCAGTGTTTGGCGATTCAGGAAAAGAAATTCGGTGCGAAACAACCCCACCCCCTCCGCGCCGCAGGCCTTGACCGCCTCGATGTCGCCGGGTTCCTCGATGTTGGCGGAGAGAATCACCCGGTAGCCATCCAGGCTGACGGCCGGCTTTTCCCGCAAGTCCCTGAGTTTCTCCTGCAAGGCCACTTGCTTGCGCACCAGCAAACCATATTCGAACAAGGTCTGGTCGGTGGGATTGACGATCAGGAGGCCGTTGTAGCCGTCCAGCAGCGCGTATTGGCCGGTGGCCACCTCGAGGCTCACCTTGTGCAAACCCACCACTGCGGGGATTTGCATGGCGCGGGCCAAAATCGCCGTGTGGGACGTGCGGCTGCCGATGTCGGTGGCAAAGCCCAGCACTTTTTGCCGGTCCAGTTGGGCGGTGGTGGAGGGAGTCAGGTCGTGGCTGATCACGATGCAGGGCTCGGTCAGTTCCGCCAGATGCTTTTCATCCGGGCGCCCGAGCAAATTGCGAACCAATCGGCTGCCGACATCCCGCAAGTCGGCCGCCCGCTCCCGCAGCAGTTCATCCGGCATGCCCCCCAGGGCGGCGGAGTATTTCCGCACCACCGATTGCACCGCAAACTCGGCGCTGACCTTGTCTTTGGTCATCAAATTCAGCACTTGATCCATCAGCATCGGGTCTTCGATGAGCAGCAGGTGGGCGTCAAAAATGTCCGCGTCCCGTTGGCCCATGCCTTGGCTGACCTGCCGCTGCAACTCCTGCAACTGATGGCGCGTTTGGATCAGCGCCTGCTCGAAACGCTGGATTTGGCCTGGAACATCCGCTTCCGCGATTTCCACCCGCAGCACCTCTTGCTCGACGCTGCCAATGACCAGCACCTTTCCGCGGCAGACCCCGGCGGAAGCCGGGATGCCGCGAAGCACGCGCTCACCATCCAATCGTCCCAGTGCTTGCATCTGAGGTCCTTACCCTAGCCCTCCCGGGCGGCCTGGCCAAGAAAAAAACCCGGGCCCGAAGTTTTCGGCTTTAATCCATTCCCAACCTGCCTTAGGCTGGATGGCGATGAGCGAGGCCATGTCAGGCTCTTTGGGTTCCCGGTTGAATCACCAACCGCAGCCGTTGAAATTTGGCACCAGCGGCCGGCGGGGCGAGTTAATTCACCTCACCCAGTTGGAAATTTACCTTAATGTCCTGGCGGAGATTGAATATCTGCAAAGCCGGCCGTCCGCGCAAGGCGGCCTCGCTAAAGGGGACCGGTTCTTTTTTGCCCACGATTTGCGGCCCAGCGCGACCCACTTTATTCCCGAGGCGGGCGGTCGCGGTGAAATCGCCCAAGCGGTGGAACAAGCCATCCGGGATGCCGGCCTGCGCCCGGTCAACCTTGGCATCCTGCCAACCCCGGCCCTGACTTATCACGCTCTGAGCCAAAATTGCGGTAGCATCATGGTCACCGGCAGTCACATTCCCTTTGACCGCAACGGCTACAAAACTAATTCGGCCAAAGGCGAACTGTTGAAAAGCGATGAGGAGCCCATTAATCGTCAGGTCGAGGCCATACGCGCACGACTCTACGCCCAGCCGTTGGCGGAGTCGCCGTTCAATGAATCGGGAATGTTCAAGGAAGGCCATCGGGAGCTCTCGCCGGTGGACGATGCTGGACGACGCGCCTTTCTGAACCGTTACCTGGATTTCTTTGCTCCCGGGTGTTTGGCGGGCTGCCGACTCTTGGTGTATCAGCATTCGGCGGCCGGCCGGGATTTGCTGGTCGAAGTGCTGGAAAAGCTTGGCGCGGAGGTTGTTGCGGCGGGCCGCAGCGAAACCTTCGTGCCGATTGACACGGAGAACGTGGATGAAAACCTGCTCTCGGCCATTCAAAATCTGGTGAACGAAACCAGCGCCCGCAGAGGCCCGGTGCGAGCGGTGGTCTCGACCGATGGCGACAGCGACCGCCCGCTGGTGCTGGGCGTGGATGCCCAAGGGCGGGCCCGCTTTTACGGCGGCGACCTCCTCGGCATGGTGGTGGCCGAATACCTCCGGGCGGATGCGGTGGTGGTGCCGATCAGTTGCAACGACGCGATTGACCAGGGGCCTTTGCGGGACCGCCTGGAACCCAAAACCCGCATTGGCTCGCCCTACGTCATCGAAGGAATGAAGAAAGCGCTGGCCAAAGGACGGCATTGCGTCTGCGGTTGGGAAGCCAATGGCGGATTCCTGACCGGCTCGGATGTCCGGCTCGACGCCCGTGTCCTGACCGCGCTGCCCACGCGCGACGCGTTTCTGCCCATCTTATGCGTGCTATTGGCCGCCCGCGAGCGGCAATGCTCCCTCGAAACCGTTTTCGCGCAATTGCCCCGGCGTTTCAGCAAGGCGGCGCTCCTGCGGCGGATGCCCCGGGTGGTCAGCCAGAAAATCCTGCAACGGTTCTCGCCGCCGGATAATCGCCTTAGGGAGATTCTCTTTCAGGGCGCCGAGATCATCACCCTGGACCAGGAATTCAAGCCCGTGGCCCAAACCGAGGAAACCGCCCGCAGGATAGACGCCTTGCGCGTGTCTCTCGAGGGTTTGTTTCACGAGGGATTGGGATTCGGCGAAATCGCCAAAATCAATTATACCGACGGTTTGCGGCTCCTTTTTGCCAACGGCGATGTAGCCCATGTGCGCCCCTCCGGCAACGCCGATGAATTGCGAATTTACGCCGTTGCCGGAACTCGCGAGCGCGCGGAGGAAATCGCCCGCCTGGGCGTCGCCGAGCCGGACGGAATTTTGCGCCAAATGGAAAAAGCCGTGGCCTTTGTCCAGACGGCTCCTGATGACGCGACCCTGTGAATTTATGCGCAACCCAAATTCCACCCCAAAATGGTTGGTCAACATCGTTCTCCTCGCCGCCTTTTCACTGGCTGCGGCTGAGCAGGCCGCGCCGGCGGCGCCCAAGAAAAAGGATCCGCCGCCTTTTACCCCGGGCGGCGTGTATCGCCAGGGGGATATGCAACGTCCGCGGCCCCCGGTGGTGGACCCGGGCATGTCAAGCCCGGCGGATTTCCGCGCCCGGCCCCCCTCTGACGCCATCGTGCTGTTTGATGGCACGGACCTGTCCGCCTGGCAATCGCAAGGCGGCAAAGGGGTGACCAACTTGGCGCCCCGCTGGAAAGTCGAGAATGGCTATATGGAAGTCGTCGCCAAAACCGGCGGGCTGGTCACCAAGGAAAAATTTGGGGATTGCCAGTTGCACATCGAATGGGCGACGCCGGCTGAAGTCAAAGGCGACGGCCAGGGCCGCGGTAACAGCGGGGTTTTCCCTTTCGGGCATGGCGAGGTCCAGGTTTTGGATTCCTATCAAAACGACACCTACCCGGACGGCCAGGCGGCCGCGATCTACCATCGCTATCCACCGCTCGTCAATGCCTGCCGCAAACCGGGCGAGTGGCAAACTTACGACATTATCTGCCAGGCGCCGCGTTTCGACGACCAGGGCAAGATCAAGGAGGCGGGCCGCATCACCGTGTTGCACAACGGCGTGCTGGTGCATCATGCGGTGGAAACCGGGTGTCGGTCCAAGGAGGGACCCCTGGCCCTGCAAGATCATGGCAATCCGGTCCGCTACCGCAATATCTGGGTGCGCAAATTAAAGCCCTATGATGAAAAATAGGCTGATAATCCTGCTCGTGCTGGCGGGATTGACCGCCGGGTGCTCCAGCACCCGGACCGCCCGCCAGACTTTGGCAATGACCGGCGAAAGCCCCGCCCAAACCGCCGCGCGCCTGAAATGGTGGCGCGAAGCCCGGTTCGGGATGTTCATCCACTGGGGACCGGTTGCCCTCAAAGGCACCGAGATTGGCTGGTCCCGCGGCAAGGAGGTGCCGGAAGCCGAATACGATGCCCTTTACCGCGCCTTTAATCCGACCAACTTCAGCGCGGACGCCTGGGCCCGTACGGCCCGCGATGCCGGCATGAAATACCTCGTGCTGACCGCCAAGCATCACGATGGCTTTTGCCTCTGGGACTCGCGGCACACGGATTATGACATCATGGCCTCGCCCTTTGGCCGGGATGTGGTGCGGGAACTTGCCGCCGCCTGCCGCCGGCATGGTTTGAAGTTTTGCCTCTACTATTCCCTGTGCGATTGGTGGCACCCGGATTATCCCCTCGGCAGCCCGGGGGGCAAAAGCCGGAAGCCATCCCCCAACATGGCGCGCTATACGGATTACCTAAAAAACCAACTCGCCGAGTTGCTGGTCAACTACGGTCCCTTGGGGATTCTCTGGTTTGACGGCGAATGGGAGGAGCCGTGGACCAGTGAAGCCGGCTTCGATTTGTATCAATACCTGCGCCACTTGCAGCCGGACCTGATCATCAACAACCGCGTCACCAAAGGCCGCGCCGGGATGGCCGGAGGCAGCCCCAAGGGCGTCTTTGCCGGCGATTACGACACACCCGAGCAGCAGGTGGGCAAATACCAGGATGGTCGCCCCTGGGAAACCTGCATGACCATTGCCCGGCAATGGGCTTGGAAACCGGACGATGACATGAAATCCCTGTCCGAATGCCTTCGCACCCTCGTCCGCTGCGCCGGCGGCGATGGCAACCTGTTGTTTAATGTGGGCCCCATGCCCGACGGCCAAATCGAGCCCCGCCAAGTGGAACGTCTCCAGGAAATGGGCGCCTGGCTGCGGCAGTTCGGCGACACCGTGTATCGCACGCGCGGCGGCCCTTACCTCCCCAGCCGGCAATTGGCCAGCACCCGCCGCGGCGCTTCTATTTATTTGCATGTTTTCGACTGGGGCGACGGCGTCCTCCGCGTGCCCGCGCTCCCCAAGCGTATCCGCCGGGTCACCGCGCTCACGGGCGGCCGAGTCGAGTGGCAAATCCTTGACGGCTTACTGACCTTGTCCTTGCCGGCGGAACACCGCCATCCGATTGACACCATTCTCAAAATCGAACTGGCCGGCTCGGCGATGGACCTTGCCCCGTTCAGCGTTTCCTCCGCCTCGCTGGTCAACGGCAAGCCAGCTACCGCCTCGAACGTCTATCGGCAATCGCCCGCCTACGGCCCGACGAAGGCCATTGATGACGATCCCCACACCCGCTGGGCGACCGACCAAGGCATCACGCAAGCGTGGCTGGAGGTTGACTTGGGCCAGGAGACCGCCTTCAACCGCCTCTTCGTGGACGAGGCTTATCCGGGGCGCATCCGGCGCTTTGAATTGCAAGTGTGGCGTGAAGGAGTTTGGGTGGCCGTATTTGCCGGCGCCGCGGTCGGCGCGGAATACCAGGCTGACTTTCCCGAAACGACCGCGCGCAAAGTGCGATTCCATATCCTGGAAGCCGCCGACGGCCCCACTCTCAACGAATTCAAACTGTTCCGCGCCCGTCCGCCCAAGTGAGAGACTGAAAAGCCCAAATTGTCTTTCCCTTGGCGCTGTTTTGGCTTAAGTCATCCGGCAGTGTCTAAAACGGACCAACAAAGCGGTTTAACCCTCGAAGCGCTCGGCTGGACGGCGGAGTTGGAAAATTCTTTCGCCGCTTTGCGGGAACGGCAGTGGGTGCCGGGGCGCGTGGTGGCGGAGGACAAGCATCATTATGTGGTGTTCAGCCCGCACGGCGCGCTGACCGGCCGGGTGGCCGGGCGACTGCTGCATTCCGCCAAAACTCCCGCGGAGCTTCCCAAGGTGGGGGACTGGGTGGCGCTGACGCCCTACCCGCGCGAGGAAAAGGCGCTGATCCACCAGGTGCTGCCGCGCCAGACGGTGCTGTCCCGGAAGCTGCCCGGGCGCGAGACCGCCGAGCAGGTGCTGGTCGCCAACGTGGCGCTGGCCTTTGTCGTGCAATCGGCGGATGAACGGTTCAATCCGCGCTTGCTCGAGCGCTATCTGCTGATGATCACCGAGGGCGGCATCCGGCCGGTGGTGGCCTTGAACAAATGCGACCTGTGCGCCAGCCCGGACGAACTGGCCGCCCAGGCCGCCGCCGCCGCCCCCGCCGCGCCGGTGCTGATGGTGAGCGCCAAGACCGGCCGCGGGATCAGGCAACTGGCGCAATTGATCAGACCCCGCGAAACTGTTGTGTTCATCGGGCCGTCCGGAGTGGGGAAATCCAGCCTCATCAACCGCCTCTACGGCGAGGAAATCGCCGCCACCGCCGAAGTGCGGGAGAGCGACCTCAAAGGACGGCACACCACCGCCTGGCGGGAGTTGATCGTGCTGCCCAACGGCGGCCTGGTGATTGACACGCCGGGCATGCGGGAATTTCATCTTTGGACGCGGGCTGCGAGCTTGCGGGATGCCTTTCCGGAGATTGTCGAATTAGAGACGGCCTGCAAATTCACCCGTTGCAGCCACACCGCTGAAAAAAATTGCGCGGTGCTGGCGGCGGTCGCCCAAGGTCGGCTGTCTCCGGAACGGCACCAGAGCTTCCTCAAGCTCAAGCGCGAGCTGGAATACCTGGAAAAAGCCGGCCGGGTCCGCCGCCGCAAAGACGGCGGACGCCCCGGCGATTACCTGGCGTCTCACCCGGCGGAGTAGTTTTTCCAAGGGGCGATCCTCGCGGGTGGTTGGGCTTGACTCGGGCCGAGCCGTTCGGCCAGAATCGCCAAAAAGAAAGAAAACATGAAAAGACGCGCATTTTTAACCGCCGCCGGTGTTGCGGGCCTCGCGCCCCTGACCGCCATCCCCACCCACGCCCAAACCCCCGGGGGGCGGGATTTGTTCGAGATTCGCCAATACATCCTGGAAACCGAGGAGCAGAAAAAGCTGTTCGACGCCTACATGAAGGAAGCGGCGATCCCCGCTTTGAACCGGATGGGCATCGCGCCGGTGGGCGTGTTCTTCGCGGAGAACGCCACCACCCCGGCCTATGTAATCCTGCGCCATAAATCCATGGAATCGTTCCTGAGCACGACGCAGAAGCTGATGGCCGACGCCGAGCACCTGCAAAAAGGGGCGGCGTTTTGGAACGCGCCCGCCGCCGCCAGCGCTTTCAAGCGGATGGAAAGCTCGCTGTTCCTGGCTTTCAAGGGCATGCCGACGCTGGAAACGCCAGTCAAATCGCCCGGACGCGTCTATCAGCTCCGCATCTACGAGAGCCCGAGCGTCAAGACCGGCCAGAAGAAGATCGAAATGTTCAACGACGCCGGCGAGATCAAGATTTTCCGCGAGGTGGGCCTGAACCCGGTGTTCTTCGGGGAAGCCTTGGTCGGAACCAAATTGCCCAACCTCACCTACATGCTCGGCTTTGAGAGCGCCGAGGACATGAAGGCGGCCTGGAAGAAGTTCGGCGGCCACCCGGAATGGAAGAAGCTCAAGGGGATGGCGGAATACGCCGACAAGGAAATCCTCTGCGGCATCACCAACATCGTCCTGAAGCCGGCGGAGTATTCGCAGTTCTAAAATTTTTCAGCCGCTCAGCTTGTCGGAGCACGACCGCGTCGTGAGTTGCTTGGTTTTGCCCGCAACCTATTACGCCTTTCCTCCGGCTGAAAAATTTTGACCTCCATGACGGAACGACTGCCCATTTACGACATCGAGCAGGAGCTGGTGGCGCGGCTCAAAACCAGCCGACGGCTGGTCTTGCAGGCGCCGACCGGCTCGGGCAAATCCACGCAGGTCCCCCAGATGCTGCTGAAGCACGGATTCCTGGAGGGCGGGCAGGCGGTGATCCTGCAGCCGCGCCGGCTGGCGGCCCGCCTGCTGGCCGCGCGCGTGGCCCAGGAGATGAACGTCGAATTAGGCCGGGAGGTTGGTTACCAGATTCGCTTTGACAATGTCACCTCCCCCGCCACCCGGCTTCGCTACGTGACCGAGGGTATCCTGCTGCGGCAGATGATCCAGGACCCGCTCATCCAGGGCGTCAAGGCGGTCATCTTCGACGAATTTCACGAGCGCCATCTTTACGGAGACATTTCGCTGGCGCGCGCGCTGGATTTGCAGGACGGCGCGCGGCCCGACCTGCTGGTGATGGTGATGTCGGCCACGTTGGACGCCGGGCCACTGGAGCAATACTTGAAGCCGTGCTCGGTAGTGGCCTCGGAGGGCCGCATGTTCCCGGTGGAGGTGGATTACTTGCCGTCGCGCTCGCGCTTTGGCGATCCGCCTTGGGAGCTGGCGGCAGAGGCCTTTGCCAACCATGTCCGGGGCGGCGGCCAGGGGGATGTGCTGGTTTTTATGCCCGGCAGCTTCGAGATTGGCCAGACCATCGAGGCCATTCGGAACCAACCGGAGTCCAAAGGCTTTATCCTGTTGCCGCTGCACGGCGAACTGCCTACGCGCGACCAGGACGCTGCGGTGGCGCAATACCGGCAGCCCAAGGTGGTGGTCTCCACTAATGTCGCTGAGACTTCCCTGACCATCAACGGCGTGCGCCTGGTGATTGACAGCGGTTTGGCGCGCATCGCCCGCTACGATCCGAATCGGGGCATTAACACGCTGTTCGTGGAAAAAATCAGCCGTTCCTCGGCCGACCAGCGGGCCGGGCGCGCCGGGCGCACCGCGCCCGGCCGGTGCGTGCGCCTCTGGGCAGCGCAGGAGCATTGGGAGCGGCCGGCGCACGAATTGCCGGAGGTCAAGCGTCTGGACCTGGCCGAGGTGGTGCTAACGCTCAAGGCGGCGGGCGTCCAGGATTTGGCGCGCTTTCGCTGGCTGGAGCCGCCGACGCCGGAAAGCCTGCAACACGCCGAGGAACTCTTGACCGATTTGGGCGCGCTGGATCACCAGGGGCAGATCACGCCGGTGGGGCGCAAAATGCTGGCCTTCCCGCTGCACCCCCGCTATGCGCGCATGCTGCTGGCGGCGCAGGAATACCGCTGCGTCTATCAGGCCGCCCTGGTGGCCGCGCTGACGCAGGGGCGCGACCTGCTGTTTCGCAAGGTGGACAAGTCCACCGGCGATTTCCGCGATCATCTGCTCGGAGACAAGGCGGAGTCGGATTTCCTGATTCTGATGCGGGCTTGGAGCTACGCCGCCAAAAACAATTTTCGCCCCGAGCCCTGCCGCCGGGTTGGCATGCAGGGTGTCGCCGCGCGCCAGGTGGGGCCGCTGCACCAGCAGTTCCTGGGGATCGCCCGGCAGGAGGGACTTGAGGCGCAGCCGTCGCCGGTGGACGATGAAGCGTTGCAAAAGTGCATCCTGATTGGATTCTCGGACCGGGTGGCCAGGCGCTGCGACCAGGGAACGCTGCGCTGCGATCTGGTGCATGGACGCAAGGGGGTGTTGGCCAGGGACAGCGTGGTGCATCACGCGCCGTTTTTCGTGGCGGCGGAAATCCGGGAGGTGGAAGGCGCCGATAAAACCGCCAACACCATCCTTTCGCTGGCCACGGCCATTAAACCGGAATGGCTGCGGGAGTTGTTTCCCGAGGACATCACCAGCCGGCCGCGCGTTTTTTACGACGAAACCACCCGGCGGGTTTATGCGGAGGCGCAGGTATTGTTTCGCGATTTGCCGTTGGAAACGCGCAAGGTGGAGCCGCCGCCGCTCGCCGAGGCCGCCCGGCTGCTGGCCCAGGAGGTCATCAAGGGCAAACTCGTCCTGAAAGAATGGGACAATTCGGTGGAGCAATGGATTCTGCGGCTGCGGCTGCTGGGCCATTGGTGCCCGGAACTCCAACTGCCGGCCCTGACCGACGAAGACCAGCATCATCTGATCGAACAGATTTGCCAGGGCGCCTTTACTTACAAGGAAATCAAGGACCGGGAGGTCAAGCCGGTGGTTAAATCGTGGCTGTCAGCCGCGCAGCGCGAGCTGCTGGACAAGCACGCGCCCGAGCGACTGGACCTCCCCAACGGGCGGCATCCCAAGGTGAACTATGTTGCCGACGGCCCGCCGTTCATCGCGCTGCGCATCCAGGAATTGTTCGACGTGCAAGCCACCCCGCGCCTGGCGATGAACCGGGTGCCGGTGCTGCTGCACATCCTGGCGCCCAGCATGCGACCGGTGCAGATCACGCAGGACCTCGCCGGCTTCTGGCGTGATCACTACCCGAAAATCAAGCAGGAACTGCAGCGCAAATACCCCAAGCACGAGTGGCGCTGATCGGTTCGCCTCCCGTGCCCGCGCTTGAAATGGCGGCACCGGTGGCTAATCAAGCGTGATAAACGCCCGCGCCTTTCTTTTGGTTATTTCCCGGACGCCGGCTTGGGCGCGGTGATCATCGGGAAATCATCCGTGCGGAATGGAGTGGCCGGCAGCCCGTTTTTGTTCCAAAGATTAACCTCCGGATAATTAGCCCAGCCGTAGCGCACCGCTACCGGCTTCGCAATGTCAGGATGGGTGACAATCACTTCATCCCCCTTCTTGCCGCCAATGACCGCCTTGCCCCACACCCATTTTCGATCCGCGCCGCAGATGGCGAAGCCCTTGAGATCGCCACCCCGGGCTTCCAAGCCATCCCCGACATGGTCAAAAGTCAGGACGGCCTCGTTTTTCCTGATGCTCAACTTCTTAAAGACCGGTCCGGAATAAACCAATCCCTTCTCTTTGTAGGCGATGCCGCGCGCGGCCAAGGCCAAGCGCTCGCCCACCGGCGCTTTTTTGGTGGGGTGAATATCGTTCGGGTCTCCGACATCGGTGATAACCGCCATGCCGACGCCCGGCAGTTTGTTGGCCAGCAGTTGCGCTTCGCGCAGTTCCGCCCAATTGCTGTCGCCCGGCTCGGGGGTCTTGCCCTTGAGGCTGGGATCGAAGGGTGCCAGTTGGACGGTCATAAAATAAAACTCGTTTTGGCCCCAGGTGGCCCGCCAGTTCTTGATCATGTCCGGGAAAAGCGTGCGGTATTGATAAGCGCGACCAGCGTTGGACTCGCCTTGATACCAGATGGCGCCTTTGACCGCGAACGGCGCCAGCGGCGCCAGCATGCCGTTGTAAAGCTGGCTGGGAATCCAAGGCGCGCGCGGGGCCGGCTTGGCTTTTTGCCCGGCCTTCTTCAATTCCTCCGCCTCCTTTCGCCAAGCCGCTTCGGCCTCCTTGAACTTCTTTAGGTCGGCCTCGGATTTGTCGAGTATGTCAATGAGATAAGCCGGATTGGCGGCGAGGGCCTCGCGGCTCATCCAGACTTCCGCCGGCGAACCGCCCCAGGAAGTATGAATCAAACCCACCGGCACCTGTCGGGCTTGCTGCAGCGCGCGACCGAAATAATAGCCCACTGCGGAAAACGAGGGCACGTTGAACGGCTTGCATTCAAGCCACTTGATGACCCCTTCCACAGGAACATCATCCAACGGCGCATCGGCTTTGGTCTTTTTCACGGTAAACAAACGGATGTTGGGATTGGTGGACTCCGCAATATCCTTTTGCGGCTCGAACGACCGGCTTAACGGCCACTCCATGTTGGATTGACCGCTGCAAAGCCAGACCTCGCCCACCAGCACGTTTTGAAAACGAATCCGGTTTTTGCCGTCAATGGTCAAAGTTTCCGGCGCATCGGCCGTGGCCACCTTCAGGTTGTTGAGGCGCACCATCCATTTGCCGCCGCGGGCGACGGTGGTGACCCGCTGGCCTTGGCACTGAACCAGAATAGTTTCCCCCTCGTCCGCCCAGCCCCACACCGGCACACTCATGCCTTGTTGGAGAACCATGTTGTCGCTGAATACGTTGGGCATCCGGACATCGGCTTGGGCCCAGTGACCAAGGAGGGTGGCGACCAAAACCGAGCCTAAAACCTTGACTCCGGTCAGCGAATAGTTGAAACGACCATTATTGATAAGTTTCATAATCTTCTTTTTATCAAGCTGCGTTCCAGCGAGGAGAACTCTGCTCCAAAACCCGTAAAAGTCAACCGCAAATCCTGACCGGCGAGGGGCCGCTTTTGTAGTCGGCTCAGCGGACAGCGAATCACCCGGCTTGCCGCAAGCGGAGAATTTTGTCGGCGGCGGCGTTGAAATCGGGAACGATAAAATCATGGTGAACCCCATTAATCCAAGGGGATTCCAGCAGAATGGAAACGCAGCCCGCCCAGCGCGCGGCCTTGGCATCATGCCAATGATTGCCCACCACAAAGGACCGTTCCAGGTCAACATGCCAATGGTAGGCGGCCTCCACCAGCAAACCCGGCTTGGGTTTACCGCAAGGGCAATCATCCTGCGCGTCGTGCGGGCAGAAAAGAACGCCGTCCAGCGGCAAGGCTTCCATGAGTTTCCGGTGCATTAATTCCAGATCACTCCGGTAAAGGCACCCTCGGCTTAAACCCGGTTGGTTGGTGGTCGCGAAAAGAAGGAATCCCGCTTCCTTGAGCCTGGCCAAGCTCGGACGAAGGTCCGTACGCGGATGAAAATCCTCAGGGAGCAATGGAACTACCTGGTGGTTGTTTTCAATTCGCGTCTGGGTCAGGACGCCATCCCGTTCGATAAAAACCGCCAGCTTCACAAGGATGCAAATAGCAATCCTTTAGCCATTTATCAGTTATGCGAAAAACGGGCGCAAGCCTCTTTAGCTTACTGGCACAAATCCTTGGCGGATTGGATGCGTGTTTGCATGTCCTTCACCACCGGCAAGGCTCGGGCGATGGCGTTTTTCTCGGTTTGGCCCCAAAAAGTATCCATGCGGACGTGAGCCACCGCCACCACGTCGCCGTTGCGGTCGCGCAGAGGCATCAAAACCAGAACGTCACGAGTGGTTTTTTGCTGGTAGATGGTGCCGCGCTGAAGGATATCCTTGTCCGCTATGTTGCCCGGTTGCCCGACCTCTTTGGGGTCGCTGGAGGCAACGATCTCCGGTTCGTTTTTTCCCTCCCGCACTAGGGAAATGCGCAAACCAAGAAGCCGGGAATACTTTTTGAGGGCGTCGCGCACCAGCGCTTGGGCCAGGGGTTCGGTGGGCACATAGATGACGGTCGCATCCGCAAAGTAACTTTGGGCGTCGGATTTAGTCCAGAATCCCAGCTTTCCTTCCCGGAAGGTGTTGTCTATGAAGTAGTCGCCAATTTTTTGATCATCAAAAAAGCAGCGTATGCGGTTGCCCTCGCACTCTACTTTTAACTCGTGCCAGTGGTTGGTTTTAACCGGCAGATTATTGCCGATGGGCTGGGTGCGCAGGCCGCCCTTGACGGTATAAAACCTGACGTTTCCATCTTTGGCATTGGCGCGCAGGACGTAAAAATTTTTTTCATCCTGCGCCCGAAAAACCAGCCCCGCCATTTGTTCGGCCTCTCCGCCAATCATTTTCACCCGGGCGGAAAAGGTAAAATCACGAAAGGTTTCCTTGGTATAGAGCAGCAGCGGATAACGCTCGTCGGTTTTATCTTGGGATACCTGGGCCAAGACTGGCCGGCGGTTGGTTTGGCCGAGTTGGGTGATCAAAGGGGTGAACCGCGGCGCGACTTCGTCCATGACGACCTGCCACTGGCCGGGCTGACCTTCACCGTAAAGCAGGCTGCGAAATTCATTGGGCGGCTGCGGCGAGGCGTTCGCGCCAAAGTCAAATTTCAGTTCCGCCGCGCCCAAACTCAGCGCGGCGGCCACGAGGCCGCTGATTGCTCCATGACGCATCACGGCGCGCACCCTAGCAAACCGTGAGGGCCGGGCACAAGCCCGGCGAACAAGGCTGGATTTGTCCAGGGGCTTGATCAAGGGGAAAGGCGAAACCACAAGCTTCAGCTATTGGCGACCACCGGCTGCGAGGTTTCCAGGAATCCTTGCAACTGGCGGATGCGGGTGGGATGACGCATTTTGCGGAGGGCCTTGGCCTCAATCTGCCGGATGCGCTCGCGGGTGACCTTGAATTGTTTGCCCACCTCCTCCAGCGTGCGGGAGTAGCCGTCCGCCAAGCCGAAGCGCAGTTCCAGCACCTTGCGTTCGCGTTCGGTGAGGCTGGTCAAAACATCCCCCAGTTTGTCCTTGAGCAGGCTGTAACTGGTCATTTCCGAGGGATTCTCGGCGGACTTGTCCTCGATGAAATCGCCGAAATTGGTATCGTCGCTGTCGCCCACCGGTGATTGAAGGGAGATGGGTTGCTGGGCCATCTTGAGCACGGCGCGCACGCGGTCCACCGGCATCTGCATCTCATCGGCGATTTCTTCGGGCGTCGGCTCGCGTCCGAAATCCTGCACCAACTGTTTCTGCACCCGCATCAACTTGTTGATGGTTTCAATCATGTGCACGGGGATGCGGATGGTGCGGGCCTGGTCGGCAATCGAGCGGGTGATGGCCTGTCTGATCCACCAGGTCGCATAAGTCGAAAACTTGTATCCCCGCCGGTATTCGAATTTTTCCACCGCCTTCATCAGGCCCATGTTGCCCTCTTGGATGAGGTCCAAAAACGACAGGCCGCGATTGGTGTATTTTTTGGCGATGGAAATCACCAAGCGCAGGTTGGCCTCGACCATTTCCGTTTTGGCCTGCATGGCCTTGCGGCTGAAATGCTGCAACTGCTTGAAGGACTCGAGATACGCCGGGCAATCCATGCGCACCAAGTCTTCCAAGGCCTTCTTTTTGCGCAGCTCCGCTTGCAGAATCGCCTGGCCGTTGGGCAGTTTTTTATGCGCCTCCAGATCCTGGATCGTTCGCTGGCAGGTGAGAAACTTGTCCACAATGTTTTCCGCCACCAACGCCACCTCCTCGATGACCTTCTGCTTGTAGAAAAATTTCGGGAAGCTTTCCTGCAGCCGTTTTTCCAGCTTTTTCAACTCCTTAAGCAACTTTTCCCGTTTGGCCTTGGAGGCGCAGGCCTGCGCCTCAGCGTATTTCTCGTCCACCTGCTGGTCAATGGCCCGCACGCTCTTGACCAGGCGGCGCAATTCCTTCAAATGGTTTTCGCGCCCCTCGATCTTCTTGTCCACCACCACGCGGTCGAAACGCTCCTTGGGCGGCTCGGAAATGAGCTTTTCCGCCAGCGCGATGTGCTCCTTGCCGGTAAAACCAAAGCTGTAAATGATGCGTTTGACTTCGTTCTCAGCTTCTTCAATGCGCTTGGAGATTTCCACTTCCTGCTCGCGGGTGAGCAACGGCACCTGCCCCATCTGTTTGAGATACATCCGCACTGGGTCGTCCAGAATGTCCAGGCGGGCCTTGTCGTCCTCCTCCTCCGGCTCGGGCTGTTTGACACGGTCCACTTCGGCTTGATCCACGATTTCGACCTCGAGGTTGCGCAGCTTCGTGTATATCTCGTCCAAATCCTCGGGCGAGTTGATTGAATCTGGCAAGGCGTCGTTAATGTCGCCATAGGTCAGATAGCCCTGTTCCTGGGCCAGGCGCACCAATTCCTTGATTTTTTCGGTCAGATCAATGCCGGATGCGCTCTTGATGGATGCGCCTTCCAAAGACGTTGGCGAAGAGTGGGCCGCCGCCACTTTCTCTGCTGGCGCCGACGGGTGCACGACACCCGCGGGCGGACGGCTGGCGGTTTTGTTTTGCGGCTTTCGACCGCGGTTCTTTTGGGGAGAAACAACTTTCACCATCCCGGCTTTATGAGCCGGTTTGCTAGCTTGGTTTTTTGCCATACTATTTCAGGAACAACCTCTAATCACGCATCCTTCACAAAAAGAGCCCAACAATATGTCACCAAATGTTTGGGCAGTCAACGATTTTTCAGCACTTTTTTCAGTGCCGCTAAATCAGCGCAACAGCCGTATTCTTATGGGGTTTTGACTGCGGCAGACGCGCTGATATTCAATTGCGCGCGGATGCTTGTCCAGCGCCGCTTTGCCGATGGTTTTCGATGGCGGCTGCCATGCTGTTGATGCTTTGCAGGATTTGGCTCGCCGCCGCCGCATCGGTAATTTTTAATCCGTATTCCTTTTCCAAGGCGACCACCAGTTGCAAGGCATCCACCGAGTCCAAACCCAACCCCTGCGGGCCGAACAAGGGGGTTTCATCGCTGATATCTTCGGCCTTTATCGGCAGCATTAAGTTATTGGCCAGCAGCAGTTTGAGATCTTTCTTGAGACTCATTTTATCGTGCGTCAGTATATCCCGCCGTCAATTTTGAGGGCGCATCCTGTAATATAGCTTGCCTCGGCACAAGCGAGAAAACGAACCGCCACCGCGACCTCCTCGGGACGGCCAAACCGGCGCATCGGCACCCGCATTTCGGCTTGGCGGCGCTCCTCATCAGCCAAGTTTGCCAAGGCTCCCGTGTCTATAAAGCCGGGGCAAACGGCGTTGACGGTAATCCCCAGACGCGCCACCTCCTTGGCCAAGGATTTCGTGAGCGCCACCACTCCGGCTTTGGCCGCCGCGTAATTGGCCTGCCCGGCCGGAACTAACAGGGCGCTAAGCGAAGCCACGTTGATAAGGCGCCCGAAACGCTGACTGATCATGGGTTTCAAGGCGGCCTGACAGCCATAATAGACCGAATCCAGGTTGGCGGCCAGGACCTTGCGCCATTGATCGAGCGGCATGGTGGCCAGCAGCCCGTCGTGGTGGAATCCCGCGTTGTTTACCAACACATCCAGCCGTCCATGCTGCGCGATGATCGTGGCTACCGCCGCTTGCCAGGATTCCGGCTCGGTCACCTCCAAGGCCAGACATTGTGCCTGCCGCGGGTGCTGGGCGGCCAGGGCTTGCGCGTTTTCCGCATGGTGGCGGACCCCCATAAAGACGAGGTTGGAGGGGCTTTCCGCCAGGAACGACTGCGCGATGGCGCGGCCCAAACCGCCATTGGCTCCCGTGATCAGAATCACCCGCGCGGACTGATTTGGTTCCGACATGGACTTATTGTAAGGCAAAACCAACTGGCGAGACAAGGACGCGCGGGCCGCCGCGCGCTCGGCGCTAGAGGTATTTTTCCAAAATCGGTCGCAATTTGCGGACGGCGCCGGCGGGCCACAATTCCCGCGCGGTAAAGAGGGCGCTTCGCAGGGCTCGATGGCAGGAACAATTGGGCTGGCGGGGAATCTCGGGCAAAGCGCGGGCAATGATGGCCTGGGCCTGGGCGGCATTACGCTGCAGATTTTGCCTGATCATCTCCACCGTCACGTGCTCTTCCTCCTCATTCCAGCAGTCGTAGTCGGTGATCATGGCCAAGTTGGCGTAGGCGATTTCCGCTTCCCGCGCGCATTTGGCCTCACCCAGGTTGGTCATGCCGATGGCGGCATAGCCGGCCCGGTGATTGGCTTCTGATTCCGCGCGGGTGCTGAACGCCGGGCCTTCCATGCACACATAAACGCCGCCATCATGCATCCGCGCCTTCTCCGCCCGTCCGGCGGCCAGCAAAATTTGTCTCAGCTCCTCGCACATGGGGCGCGCAAAGGCAATGTGCGCGACAATGCCCCGCCCAAAGAAAGTGTGGTTGGCGGATTGTTTGGTGCGGTCCAGGAATTGATCGGGCACCAATATGTCACACGGGCGGTATTTCGTTTGCAGCGCCCCGACCGCGGAGACGCTGATGATCCACGCCACCCCCAACTTTTTCATGGCCCAGATATTGGCGCGATGATTCAATTCGCTTGGCAGCAGGCGATGACCGCGTCCGTGCCGCGGCAGAAAAACCACCCGCCGGCCCCTCCAAACGCCGGTGAGCAACCGGTCGGAGGGCGTCCCAAACGGGGTTCTCACCGCCACCCACTTTTGGCCGGTAAATCCATCAACCTGGTAGAGGCCGGTTCCGCCGATCACCCCAATGGCGGGGGTTTCCCGCAACTGTTTGTCTCTTTGCACAGCCGCAGTTGACCATGAAAAGACCGTCGTCACAATCAGAAACGGGATCGGCCGCGCCGCGCGCGGGCGACCGGGCATTGGCAACAAGCGGATGGAGATGCCGGAGGACGTTCGGAGCACCCCTTTCGCTGGGGACTGCCCGGTTCCCATACTGATGAGTGCTCGGGATAAACGACATGCCCCCTCACCCTTCCCTCTCCCCCCAAGGGGGCAGGGGGGGAGAGGGAAACCTCGCGCAGGGTGACCAATCGTGTATTGCATCCCGGAGACTGTGCAGTAAGCGGATAATCGGCATTCCGGCGCGGGATCAAGTCCGGCGAGCATCGCGCCTGAAGCGAAACCGGGCAATCATGGGGTGATGGCGGCGTCGAGAACCGACGTGGCCGCCAGCGTTTTGTCGTTCCAAGGGCGCCAAAATATCTCGCCTTAACGGGGCCGGCGGATTAGGCTGGGGCAACTGAACGAATGGAAAATTCGCCCATGACCAAGCGCGACCCCGGCGGCGCGGCCTCCGGCTTGGCGTCAGGATGGAGGAGGTATCATTCCCTGGCGCTGGTTTTATGCTTTGGCCTGCTGGGCACCTATGGCGTTTTTCACGTGCTGCGCGCGCGCGAGCAGGAACGGAAAGCGTCCGAATTCGCCCGCTTGGCGGAGGATCGCGCCCGGGCCATCCAGCGGAACGCCAACGGCTGTCTCGATTTGCTTTTCTCCGTCGGCGACCTTTACGCGTCGAGCGAGCGGGTGGATGCCCAGGAATTCCATGTCTTTGCCGAGCGCGTGCTGACGCGGCATCCGGCGGTGCAGTCGCTGGAATGGCTGCCGCGCGTGCATGCCGGACAGCGGGAAATGTTCGAGCGTTTGCTTGGCCGCTTGGCGCACCGGTCGTCCGGCATATTTGATCTGACCAATAAAACCGGCAAAGTGCGCGCGGGGGAGCGCCCGGAATATTTCCCCGTCCTTTTTCTGGAGCCGACCGGGCAGCGGGCGTTTTACCTCGGCTTTGACCACTATGCGGACCGGCATCGGCGGGCGGTCATGGACCAGGCCTGCGCCAGTGGCCTGCCAACGGCTTCCGCCTGGCTGAAACTTCCGGTCGAGGCGGTCCCCGGCGACGCCGAGGAGAATTCCGTTGTCGTCTATCTTCCCATTTACACCAACCGCCAGTCCCAAGCCACCGCGGATTTGCGCCGTCGGCACCTGGCCGGTTACGTGTGCGCGATGGTGCCGGTGCCGGGATTGGTGGACAATGCCCTGCGTCACTTCGGCAGGGGGGAAATCGCGATTTTTCTGGATGACGGCAGCGAAGGTCCCGGCAACCAGGTTTTGGGATACTTGGATCGCGTGTCCTGGCTGCCCAACCAAAGTCTGGCCCAATTGCGGCCGGCCGTGAAAAACGCCATCGTTTACGAGGGCGCGGTGGACATCGGCGGTCAGACTTGGAACATGGTTTGCCTGCCCACCCGGAAGTTTTTCGAGGCTCGGCGCGCCTGGGCGTCCTGGCTGGTTTTGGCCACCGGCCTTTTGCTGACCGGCTTTTTTTTCAAATACCAGCGATCCATGATGCTGCGCTCCGAGGAGATTGAACGACAGGTGGCCCAGCGCACCGCCGAGCTGCAAATGGAAATTTCCGAGCGCCGCCGCGTGGAAGAGGAACTGGCTCAGGAACGCGACCTTTTTCACACCCTGTTGGACAACCTGCCTGACCGCATCTATTTCAAGGATGTCAAAAGCCGGTTTATCCGCATCAACCGCGCTTTGGCCGACCTGTTCGGGCTCAAGCAGCCGCACGATGCTTGGGGAAAGACGGACTTTGACTTCTTTACGCGCGAGCACGCCCAGCCCGCCTTCGACGACGAACAAGCCATCATCCAAAGCGGCCAGCCTCTCATTGGCCGCGTGGAGTTTGAGACCCTGCCGAACGGCAAAACCGGCTGGGCGCATACCAACAAACTGCCCCTGCGCGACAAAGCCGGGCGCATCGTGGGCACCTTTGGCATCTCGCGCGACATTACGGAAATCAAGCAAATGGAAGCCCGGCTGGCTGGGGAGCGCAACCTGTTGCGCAGCCTCATCGAGCATCTGCCTGATTATGTTTACGTGAAGGACCGCCAGGGCCGGTTCTTGGTGGCCAACCCCATTTTCTGCCAGGTGGCCCGGGTGGGCTCGCCCGACGCGCTAATCGGCAAGTCGGCGCTGGAGCTTTGCCCTGCCGCCGGGGGCGAACAGCAACATGCAGACGATCTCCAGGTCATGACGAGCGGCCAAACCGTGGCCAACCAAGAGCAGCCGGCCCAAGGGGCGGATGGCAAAAACCGCTGGTTCCTGGTGTCCAAGGTGCCCTTGCGCGAGGCCGACGAGCGGGTGGTTGGACTGGTCTGCGTGGGGCGCGACATCACCGCCCGGCGGGAAGTCGAGGACCGGCTCAAGCAGGCCAACCTCGATCTGAAAAAATCCCATGAGGAACTGAAGGCCGCCCAGATGCAGTTGATCCAGGCGGAAAAGCTGCAATCCGTCGGCCGGCTGGCCGCCGGCGTGGCGCACGAAGTGAAGAACCCCCTTTCCATCCTCGGCATGGGCATAGATTACTTGGGCAGTTCGGTGGCGCCGGACGACGCGGTGTCGCTCGGCATTATTCAAGACATGCGCGCCGCCATCCGCCGGGCCGACAACATCATCCTGGGCCTGCTCGATTTTTCCGCGCCGCGCGATCTGAAACTCAACGAGGAAAGCATCAACCAGGTGATTGAGCACGCCCTCAATTTGACCAGGCACCAGCAGATGGGCACCCTGGTCAGGGTCGAGCGTCAATTGGCTCCGGACCTGCCCCGGGTCAAGGTGGATGTGAACAAAATCACCCAGGTCTTGGTGAACATTTTTCTAAACGCGCTGCAGGCCATGGATGGCGGCGGAACCTTGACGGTTCGCAGCCTTGCCCGGGCCATTCAGGCGGACGAAGCCGCGATGGACTCGGGCAGCCGCCAGGCCGCGCCTTTTCGCCCGGGCGAAACCGCCGTGGTGGTGGAAGTGGATGATACCGGACCGGGCATCCCGCCGGACAAACTGGGCCGGCTGTTCGATCCGTTCTTCACGACCAAACCCACGGGGCAGGGGACCGGCCTGGGCCTGAGCGTGACCCGCCGCATTGTTGAGCTGCATGGCGGCGCCATCAGGATCGTCAACCGCCCTGAAGGCGGCGCCCGGGTTATCATCCTGTTTAAAATTTAACCGGCGCCTTTTCCGGCCTCCTCCGCCTGCTGTTTTTCCAATAAGCGTCCGATAATCACGTCCAAGTGGTCCCGGTAGGCGGCTGCCGCCAGGCATTTCGCGTCGGGTTTTCCGGCGATCTCATAAAGCCAGCCGCGCCCCATCGGGTCCCGGTTGATGAGGGTGATGTCCTGCCGCAACGCCGGATTAAGCCGCAGGAATTTCCCTTCCGCCACGCAATAGACGTCGCTGATAGCTTTGAATCCCTCGATCCAACCCAGGATTTGCCCAGGCGCCACCCGGGCGCCCGCGCTGACCGTGAATTGGTGATCCACCATCTCCCCAAGCATCCGGGTGGCAAATTTGGTCAAGCCAATCCGCCAGCCGCCGGACGCGCGCTTTTGCAGCCAGTAGTGAGTGGGGCTGTAAACATAAGCGGTGGGAAGCTGAGTCGCAAAATGCGATCGCTTGTAAAAAATATATTCGTTGGCTTGGCCGCCCTTCATTCGCGGCTTGACCCTAGCCTCCGCCAGCCCCCTTGGCAAGGGCGCGCCCGTAAGCGCCTTTCTTATTAACACCCCGCTTCAGCGGGGGGGCGGGCGGACGGGATAGTAACTCAACGGTTTTAACCGTTTCGCCTCGCGCGTGGCGCAAGCGTTGTGGAAAGTCCGCGAGGTTGTGCCGCAGGTTTCCAACCTGCCGTGTCGCCGACTTCCAGTCGGCAGGGCCCTGGACAAACCCGAAACCATTGGAAAATACCCAAAGCTTGCGGATTGGAAATCCGCGATACAGCAGACTGGA